>Ga0070737_10000863_pt1 | contig 52692 bp, 40 predicted proteins | sample Coa_R1_10_FD_66438 | JGI IMG/M metagenome (GOLD analysis project Ga0070737, IMG submission 66438) | Surface soil microbial communities from Centralia Pennsylvania, which are recovering from an underground coalmine fire - Coalmine... | ecosystem: Environmental > Terrestrial > Soil > Unclassified... | reverse complement strand
GATGCTACCGGGACGCGGCATGGTCTTCCAGCATCCGAAGGCATCGAGAAGGATTTGAGCGAACCGCCAAAGGACGAAAAGGAGGAAAAGAACGTCATCGACGAAGAAGCACGGGAGGCGCTCAGGGATGCAGTGAACTTCGCCATCCATATCGCGGACCTGCGAGAGCAGATTATTCAGAGACTGGCCGCCATCGAAAACGCCACCTTCCATGCGGACAATGTTGACAATGCCTTGTCGAGCCCGGTCGTGGTTTCAAACAGCGTGGTGGCAGATCCCGCCCCCAATGCCCGGCTGGAAAAAATGGAGGACCGTCTGACCGATGTCACTGACACGGCCGCCAAGGCAAAGGACTCGGCCAAGCAGTACAATGTCAGCCGCTACCTCGCCGCCCTGTTTGGCATCTCCCTCACCGCGGCCGCCGCGATCGCGTTATTGGAATATCTGACGCGCGCCGCCAACGGACAACCCACTGACGACCTTCCACCGATTCCGCCGGACACGCTGGCCCAGATTCGCGACATTGTTGAACGTTGGAAAGGGCAGAGCGACACGGATTACTGGAACAGCTTCGCAAACTATGTCGAAAAGAATCCAGGCGCGCTGACCTTGGCCGATCAAATCGTGTTTATGAATTACACGATTGAATTGTGTCCGCCGGCCAATCCATTCCTTTGGGACAACGCGAAGGACAAAGCGGCGATGGCGGACCAGCTGGTTGCGGACAGCAAGAACGGGACCAATCTGCCGGGCCTCTACCGCAGCCTGCCCGCGCTGCAATACCAAGGCGCGGCGCTTCCGCGCGCGGTCGCCGCCGATGTCGCGCGGCTCGCGCTTGCCTGGCTGGTGCCGGAGCCGGCCGGGCAAGCGCGCGGCCCGTCCCGGATAAACCGGCCCTTGGGCGATCCGGCGGCCCGGCCCGGGGGAAGCCCGCCGGATGGCATTCCGGTGCAGCTGCAGCCGCGTCTCTACGTGGCCGAGGCGGCGCCGGGCATTGACCGCGCCGTTTACGCGCGCCGTCTTTACTGGCTGTTCCGGCCCCCGGGCATCAACAACCCGGCGGCGCTGGCGGCCGCTGGCCAATACCGCCAGCCGGACACATCGCCCTTTGTGCTCGCCGATGCCGAGACCAGCATTGCACGGCTCTCACAGCCAGCGGCAGAGCGGGTGCGGAACCTGATCGGCCAGCTCATCACGGCGATTGCAGCGGTCTATCCCGTTCCCGCTGGAGAGACCATTGAGGCGGCGTCCGTAACCTGTTTGGCGGAACCCTTTGCCGATCTTCCCGCCGGGACGGTGGTCTATGTCCGCCGCACGAATGCAGCCCTGGTCTATTTCGTGCTGCCGCACATCGTGATCGATACCCAGAGCGGGATTGTCTCCCTCGCCGGCCTCGGCGGCCCGGCGAGTGTGGAACGCCCGCGGCCCAAGGCCGCGGCGGTTGGCGCGGCGGGTGACGCCGCCTCCATCGCCCTGGCCGTGGCCGGCAATCTCGTATGGGCGCTGCCGCCGCCCTGGGGACCGGTTTCCGCGGGTGCCCTGACGCTCTTTCAACTGTTGCTGAATGGGGAGGGTGACAAGGCGAACCAGTTCGAGCTCGCGGTGCAGCAGCTGGAGAGCTTCATCGAGCAGCGCGGTGTCGACAAGGATGCCACGCATATCAAAGGACTGGCGGATTGGATGCAGAGTCAGATCCATGTTCTGAGTGTGACACAGGCCAGCAACTCGGAATACATCACCTCCACCCTGCTGCCGGAATTGCGCAAGATGGCGGCTCCGGGCGACGAGAGCGTTTATAACGCGATCTATGATCTCGAAAACAACCTGAAGGTGCCTGGCGCCTTCGATATCCTCGTGCTCGGTGTGAGCATTTATCTTCTCGCGCTCAAAATGATTGTCCAGCTCGACGCGCAGCTCGCCTCGACGGCGCGCAATAACGGCGATGATGAAGGCTTTGCGTCCTATACCAATCTCTGGCTTGCCGATTACGCCAATTTCGTCACGGCCGTCAGCGGCTTCACGCAGGACGGCGTCACCACCAATGGATGGGCCACACGCATATCCAGCCACATCAGCGATTTCTACAATGCGCGGCTGGCGCAGATCGGTGAGCCCTACCGCTGGAATCTGCGCAAGTGGGTGGTGGTGACAGGCGGCGGCAGCACCGGAACATCCGGCTACTGGGCGGACAACTGGGGCTGGACCTATGTGGACAGCGGGGCCGGCGACACCGAGGCAACGAACTTTGTCGCCGACACCTTCAGCGGCGGAGATTGCTGCCACGGCCCCGCGCGGGCCGAGCATCAGGACCAGGTGAATCAGGCGCGGGAAGCGCATGTTAACGCCATCTGCTTGCAGCTGCAAAACGCCTATGGCGCCAGCTTCGCAACGGCGCAGAAATGGGCGGCCTCCATCTACGAATGGAATCAGCACCTGCCGCCGCGCGCGCCGGCCACCGCCCCCACGGTCAGCGACGGCAGCGGCACTTTGCCGGCGGGAAACTGGCAGGAGGGGGCTCAGGTGCGCTATGCCATCGCCTTTGCCAATGAGCGCGGTTCTTCTCCGTTCGGCCCATGGTCGGATTGGAAGCCCGTCACAAAGCACGCCTACGCCGTGTTGTCGAACCTGCCCGCCGATGATCTCAAGATGGCGACTCAACGGTGGATTTTCCGCCAGTTCCGCAAGGCGGATGGCACAACGCTAACGGCGGCCATCGTTGGAATTGCCGATGTGAAGGATACGGCCTACCAAGACAACAGGCAGTGAGCAAGCTTCCGAGCGGCACTGTCATCTGTGGACGCTCCCGTTGGCAAGGGTTTTCATGAACGCCGGTGCAATGGAAAGCGGCAGAAACTCAGGGATGAGGGGAACGGACTAGAAACCTTAACCAAAACCGTTTCATGAAAATTGCCGGCGTTGGGGAAGCGGCAATGGAATGGACGGTGACGGTCGGGGGAGCCGATGAAAAACCCGCGCTGGATGGTTTGCCGGCGTTACTCTTCCCACTTTTTCATGGCCTGCATGGCTCCCGGCGAAATTCGCCCGGACCGGGCCGCCCTTGAACTCATGGAGCTGGCGGCGCACTTGGGCAGCATGTTGCCGTACCGCAAGGCCGCGGAACTCCCGACCGAATTCCTGGCAGCGGAACCGGCCGAGAGCCATCAAACGGTGCGCAAGCAGACCTTAACGGCCGGCGCCCGCCGGGAGGACCAATCGCTTCGGCAACAGCGGGAGAATCCGCGTCTCATCAACCGCAAAGGCAAGCCGGCGGTCCTGCCTTCGGCAAGGGCTTTCCCAGGCGTATTTCCCAGGCGTATAAGCTTGTCAAGAATTGCTCGCGGCTTTCCTAAGCGGGCAGCACCCGCGCAGCTTCTCGCGCCTCGCAGGCCGTCTCCAATCCGAACGCCATCGCTATGGGAATGGGCCCGGCCCGGAGCTCCCCGCATTTGACCGCTGGGGCCCTTTGCAAAAAACCCGCATGCCGGGAGCCTATGAAGCCTGTCAATCCCCCTGGCGGGAATGCTTGCACGCCTTGACCTGCGCTCAGGCGCCCAGCCGAAGGCAAGGGATTTTGGCGTTGTCGCCAGCGAAGCGGGCTGTATCGTCGAAGATCGCTAGCAACTTATGCAGATGCTGCGCTTCCTCATCCGAGATCACCGTTGCCGCCGTATTATAGTCCACGCCGCACACCAGGAATGATTCGATCAGGTGAGTGTCTGGATCAACGATTCCGACATTGAATACTGGCTCAGAAGCCAGGATCGCAAGGCACGGCGTGATGCTGGCAGCCGAGATGCAGGCAATTAGGCCAAGAACCTGAATTAATTTCTTCATGACAATCTCCAATAGAAATTAAATCAAGCCTGACGGCGGCTGGGCGGAAAGACCCAAATAAGGGGCTGACCGCCCTGCGGCGGCGCTTTGCCGGAGCTGTCTTATTCCTTGCGAGGCTGCGGCGTTCTCGTCACCGCCTGCGGACAAATCTGCATGTATCGCAAGCCATCATCGGCTGGCTCGGCCTTGCACGCCGGTCAGCGCCTTGGAATCAAAGAGGCCGATGAGGGCATTTTGGCTTGCCAGCTATCTGAGCTATGATCTGGCTTCATCGGCTCGGAGGAGAAACCTCACAACCTCCCGGCAACCCGTCCGGCCCGAGGCTGTCACCCATATCTTAGGCACATTCTGTTACCTTTGTCTCCGGGCTGGACAAGCTCTGAAGTGGCGGAAGAGGTGGGATTCGAACCCACGGTGGGCTTGCACCCACGGCGGTTTTCAAGACCGCTGCCTTAAACCACTCGGCCACCCTTCCAAATCAGCCATCCGGCTCAAATGTTTTCTTTATTTTGAGCGCTTTATTTGCTGTCTTCAAGTTTGCCAATGTGCTTTTGGCTGTAAAGCTGCACGCCGAGCTGTTTGATGAGTTCCAGCTGAGTCTCCAGAAAGTCGATGTGATGCTCCTCGTCAATAAGAAGATCATCGTAAAGCTCCTTGGAGACACGGTCATGGACGGAAATGCAATATTCCGCAGCTTCCGTATAAAGGGCACGCGCGGCAAGTTCGGAAGCAAGATCGCAGCGAATAATTTCCTCTACGCTCTGTCCGATACGCAGCGGATCAAGAACTTGAAGATTAGGAAATCCTTCCAAAAACAGAATGCGGTGGATGAAGCGATCGGCATGGCGCATTTCCTCGATCGATTCTTCACGCCATTTTTGCGCCAGTTCTTTAAATCCCCAATTGTCAAAGATGCGATAATGCAACCAATATTGATTGATGGAGGTCAGCTCGCTCCGCAGACTGCGATTGAGATAATCGAGGACCCTGTCGTCGCCCTTCATGATGCCAAACTCCTTGATCGGCTTTCATATTATCAGTGCGTCATTTAGTGCGTCCTGCACGGGCCAAACAGTTCGAGCTGTCAGACAATCGCAGCGGCCAAGCCGCAATATAAACAGATCACTCCACCCAGGAAAAGAGGGCGGCAACGACGTCCGGGGCGTCCACATCTATTATTTTGATGACATATGATATTTGATGATGCCTGGAACATATCATGAACTTACTGCGCCGGGCTGCGAGAGGCAAGCTAGCTGGGCAGGCGCCAGCAATTACGTTTAAGAAAACATATGACTAAAAGCCCGCTAGCCATCAAAAGCGGGCTGCTCGGCAAATGTATGGTCCATCCGCGTGTCCCAGAGCCGCACGCCCCCGGTGATTCCCGCGATGTTGGCAACGGTCTTTACCCGTGGAGGTAAAGGCTCCGCGAGCAATTTTGCGTTACCCCCGCCGATGTAAAGCACGTCATAGGTAATGACGGTGTCCAGAATGCCAATTATTTTATGGATGCGCTTGCTCCAGCGCCGCCTGCCAACGGACTCAAGCGCCGCCTTGCCCACATATTCGTCGTAGGTTTTATGCTTGCGAATAGGGTGCTGGCTAAGTTCCAAATGCGGTGCGATCTCTCCATCCCGGAACAAGGCAAATCCCATTCCCGTGCCCAGCGTCAAAACGCACTCAAGACCTTGGCCCGTGATAACCCCGAGGCCTTGGATGCTGGCATCATTGAGCATGCGTACAGGTCTGCCCAAGTCCTTTGCGATGACCGAGCCCAGCCTGTACCCATGCCATTCCTTGGTCCCAAGATTGGGTGCCGTCAAAACGCAATCCTTCCGCACCACGCCCGGAAAGCCGATCGAAATGCGATCAAACGGACCAAGCCGTTGCGAGAGATCCGCGAGCGCTGCCACTACTTTGTCTGGCGCCGCTGGCTTTGGCGTTTTGACACGCAAAGGATTTTTGAAAAATTCTCCTGCTGCATCGAGCACGGCTGCCTTGAGATGACTGCCTCCAATGTCGATGGCAAGCGTCAGTGGTTTCGTTGGCCCTGTGAGATCGTCAATGAATGGCACTCTCTTTAGCCCTTCAATGTTAACCGCAGCCCTTCAATATTAACCGCTCGATCAAGTCTACGCCCTCCCCCTAAACCGGACCACTTTCACCCCTTAGTTGCGCCGCCTTTTCAGCGGCCTTACAACGCTCCACTAGACTTGCATCCCCCTTGAGAACTTCGAATTGCGTTTGCGCGCCCTCCCGCCAGAAGCGCAGATCGAGTTTATGCTGTCCTAGCCGAAGATTTCGAATCGTTATGTCCGGCAACCATTCCGGAAGCAACGGATCGACATAGAGTTTGTTCCGCGGTGCATCGGGCAGAAATCCGAGCATCGCCTGCGTCAGCATAAAGATTGACCCAGCCGCCCACGCTTGTGGCACATTCGCGCCGATGTATTGCACCGGAAATGTCATTTCGTCATGCGGAAAGGCCGTGTAAAGCTCTGGCAGCTGGTGCAGCATGAAATGGCTTCCCCCATAACTAATGTCATGGGCGATCCGTGCTGCCTCGGCCCCGAAGCCATAAAGCTTGAACCCCAAAGCGATGATCCCATTGTCGTGCGGCCATACCGAGCCAGTCTGATAGTTGAAGGGATTATACGCCGGATTCTTTGCCGAAAGAGTCCGGATGCCCCACCCAGACCACATATCGGGCGCCATCAGCCTTTCTACGACAGTCTTCGCCCGCTCGCGCGGCACGATGCCAGACCACAGGCAATGGCCAGCATTCGAGGCAACGGTCAAGACCTTCTTCTTATCACCGTCGAGTGCATAGGCATAAAAGCCGAGCGCATCATCCCAGAATGCCGCATTGAACCGCTCAAACAACGCGGCAGCTTTAGCGCGTAACTCCTGAGCACGCCCGGCGTTGCCAAGCGCATCAAAAACCTCGGCCGTGCGAATCCAGGCGCTATAAACATAGCCTTGAAGCTCGCAGAGCGCTTTTGGCCCCTTCACAAGAGATCCGTCCGGATAGACAACGGAATCGCCCGAATCCTTCCAAGCCATATTCTCATAGCCAACAGGGGATCGCGTTTCATATTCCTGGAAGCCGTCGCCGTCGCGGTCTCCATAATTGTCGATCCAGGACAGGCAACCTTCAATGGTCTCAAGATGCCGGTCGAGCAATGCCCGCTCGCCTGTCGCCCGCCACGCCGCATGCAAGGTGATCAAAAAAAGTGGTGTAGCGTCAGCGGTTCCATAATAGGGCGTGTGCGGAATCAGTTTGAAATGCGCCAGTTCGCCATAGCGAATTTCATGGAATATCTTGCCCGGCTCCGCATCCCTGTACGGATCGTCCTCTTTTGACTGCAGAGAGCCGAGTATCTCCAGTGAGGCGCAGGCAAATTCTGGATGGATCAAGATATTCTGGAGCGAGACAATCAAGCTGTCGCGCCCAAATGGTGCGATGAACCACGGAAGTCCCGCAGCTGGCAAGAAACTGGTGCGGCCCGCGCTCTCAACCGGCACGCGGAGCGCAGCCATGTCTTCGAGCGCACGTTCAAAAAGACGATAGTATTCTTCATTGCTGGTCTGGATTGTGGCAACAGTTCTCAGCCAATCAGCTATGGTCTCCGCGTGGTTTGACGTCGAATGCTGATTCGTGCATTCCCGCGGCGGAAAAGAATGCTTGCCTCCGTCCGTCAGCGTATAAAGAAGGCATGCGTGCCAAATCTCACCAGGCGCAAGTGCGACCTCGAAGCTGAGCCGGCCGTTCGCATAAACGGCTTCTTTCGGGTTTCTGTGTACGGAAATTGTGACAGACCGGCTAAAATCACGGTTGCGATAGCTCGTGCAAAGCTCTTGCTTTTTTTGCGACCATTCCGTGATGATTCTTCCCCTTCTGACAATGTGTCCGGATTTCACCTCGAAGAGATCTGCAAAGTCGCAGCGGATGGCGATTTCAAGCTGGAATTGCACCGCCTTCATGCCGTTGTTGATAACGTCGAGATCTTCGTGCATGCCGCCATAAAGCCACCGGCTGATCGCCAAGCCGAGCGTTCGCGGCGGAATGGTTCCCGTTTCTGTTGCGATAGAACGGTTGGTAAGAAAGCTCCGGGCCGCGTAATAGGTGACAGCGCCGCCATTCAAAAGCTGCCAAGATTCTCCGTTGGCGAAGACAGCCCAGCTGCTGATAACACGTGTATCGAGGAAATAGAGCCCCTTTTCGCTTGGCCAATTTATCTGTCCGTCCAGGTCGCTGACAAGGATGGTCTGTGCTTGATGGATGGCGATTTGCGGCGGACCGATCTGAATCTTGAACGGCATGGCGCTCGACTTTCATTTTTGACCCCGCTGCCGGTACCTTGCCAGGCTCACGGGGTTTGGCCGCCTTGGCTGAAGGACAATCCGCACCAACAACGGCCTGGCAAGCATGGCGGTTCCTATCCCCAGGTTTCCACGGCGGCCTTGCCCATTGATGTCAAGAAGCTAAAGCGGAGCATGTGAGCGCGGTCCAGCGGCCCCCTCCCGGGGGTCTGGGGAACAAGCCCGCAGAGTAATACGTTTGACGCACGGGAGAACGCAGATGCAGCTTGGTATGATCGGTCTCGGCAGAATGGGTGCTAACATGGCCGTGCGCCTTTTGAAGGCAGGCCATGAGTGCATTGTTTATGATGCTCATCCGGACGCTGTTGAGGCCTTGGTGAGTCAAGGAGCAAAGGGCGCGGCGAACCTTCCGGCGTTAGTGAGGCATCTGTCGAAGCCCCGCGCCGTGTGGCTAATGGTGCCAGCCGCCGCGGTTGATCCGGTGCTCGCATCCCTCACCCCCCTTCTCGAGCCTGGCGACATCGTTATCGATGGCGGCAACTCGTATTACCAGGATGATATTCGCCGGGCGAGTGAGCTCAAACAGGCTGGAATTCATTATGCTGATGTTGGCGTAAGCGGAGGCGTCTGGGGGTTAGAGAGAGGCTACTGCCAAATGATTGGCGGCGAGCCAGAAATTATTCAACATCTTGATTCTATCTTCCGTGCCCTTGCGCCAGGGGTGTCGGCCGCACCGCGCACGGCTGGTGCAACAGGCGAGCCTAGCCAGGCTGAACAAGGCTATCTTTATTGTGGACCAAACGGAGCCGGTCATTTCGTCAAAATGATTCACAATGGGATCGAATATGGAATTATGGCAGCCTACTCTGAAGGTTTGAATATTATTAAAGGCGCCAATGCAGGCCGTGAAGGCGGCAAGGCGGATGCGGAAACCGCGCCTTTGCGTAATCCAGAATACTACCGCTACGAATTTAACATTGCGGACATTGCAGAAGTCTGGCGGCGGAGCAGCGTCATTGGCTCTTGGCTGCTCGATCTTACAGCCGCAGCCCTGCGTAAAAATCCAGCGCTTTCAAGTTTCGAGGGATATGTCTCCGACTCCGGCGAAGGCCGCTGGACATTGCAGGCGGCGATCGACGAAGGAGTCCCTGCCCCGGTCATCAGCGCAGCATTGTTCAGCCGGTTCGAATCGCGCGGGCTCGCTGAATATGCGGACAAGCTGCTATCAGCCATGCGATATGAATTCGGCGGCCATATCGAGAAATCCGCGAGCGGGGAGGCGATGTGAAGGATGTCTCCTGCGGTCTCCGATGCAATCGTCTTTTTCGGTGCCACGGGCGATCTTGCCTACAAGCAAATTTTTCCTTCGTTACAAGGGCTGATTCGTGATGAAGGCCTCGATGTTCCGATCATCGGTATCGCCAAAGCGGGCTGGTCGCTCGATCAATTAAAAGCACGTGCCGAAGACAGTCTCAAGGCTCACGGCGGATTGGACGGGAAGGCTTTTGCCAAGCTCATGAATCTCCTGCGCTATGTGGATGGCGATTACAATGACCAATCAACTTATATCCAGCTTCGCCGGGAACTCATGGGCGCAAAACGGCCGCTCCATTATCTCGCCATCCCTCCAAGCCTCTTTGCGACCGTCGCAGAAGGGCTTGGGGAGCATGGTGCTGGCGCAAACGCGCGTCTCGTCGTCGAGAAACCTTTCGGCCGCAGCAGAGAGTCGGCCCGCCAGCTCACTCGCGTTCTTAACCGCTTTTTTCCGGAGGAAAACATCTTCCGGATTGACCACTATCTCGGAAAGGAGCCCGTTCAGAATATCCTTTATACGCGCTTTGCAAATTCGATGTTCGAACCCATCTGGAATCGGATTCACATAAGGAGCATTCAAATCACCATGGCCGAAAAGTTCGGCGTTGAGGACCGCGGCAAATTCTACGACGAGACCGGCGCGATCCGTGACGTATTTCAAAACCATCTGTTGCAGGTGCTCGCCAACCTCACAATGGATCCGCCAACGGGTGAAGAATGGGACGCCGTGCGGGAACAGAAGGCTGCCTTACTGAAGGCCGTGCGGCCGTTAGAATCTAGAAATGTCGTCCGTGGCCAATATGCGGGCTACCGGTCGGTGCCCGGCGTCAAATCTGACTCGGCGGTCGAGACATTTGTTGCCGCCAAGCTTTTTATCGATTCTTGGCGATGGGCCGGCGTTCCGATCTACATCCGGGCAGGCAAAGCGCTGCCGGTAACCTCCACGGAGGTGATGGTATATTTTAAGAGGCCGCCGCGGGAAACCTTTGCGGAGATCGTTCCCCCAGCATCGGGCCATATGCGATTGAGGATAAGCCCAGACGTCAATATTGCATTAGGTTTGCGCGTCAAACACCCGGGAGAGGTCATGAAAGGCCAAAACGTCGAATTGGTCCTGACTGAACAAGAGACAGCTTTCGTGCCGCCTTATCAACGCTTGCTAGGAGATGCGATGCGTGGAATAGGAGATCTTTTCGGCCGCAGCGACATTGTTGATGCTCAATGGCGAATCGTGGAGCCAGTGCTGAATGAAGCCGCACTTCCAGTGATCTATGCTCAAGGGAGCTGGGGGCCGGAAGAAGCCAGCCAGCTCATCGGCACCGATGGCCCTTGGCATAATCCTATGACGGCATAACCGCGGTAAGGCCATGGAGCACGATATCGTCTTTCTTTTTGATGTCGATAATACACTTCTTGATAATGATCGTATCCAGGCTGAGCTGACAGCTTATTTGGATGAGGTATTCGGGCCTCGGTCCAGCGATCTTTACTGGAACTTCTTCGAGACACGCAGGCGTGAACTTGGTTATGCCGACTATCTTGGCGCCTTGGAGCAATACCGGCTCGAGAAAATTCACGACCAGAGAGTGCCGCGAGTCTCAAGCTGGCTCATAGATTATCCTTTTGCTGAATGCCTCTATGAATGCGCGCTGAGCGCCATCACCCATGTGCAGAAATGGGGTCCCGCGGTCATTCTTTCCGATGGTGATGGGGTATTCCAGCCTTGGAAGATCGAACGCTCCGGTCTTTGGTCGGCCGTCGAAGGGCAAGTCCTCATCTATGTCCACAAGGAGCAGGAACTCGAGGAGGTGGAACGCCTTTATCCGGCAAAGCACTATGTGATGGTCGATGACAAGCTGCGCATCCTCGGTGAAATCAAGAGGATATGGAAAGACCGTGTCACCACCGTTTTTGCGCGGCAGGGACATTACGCCCGTGACTTGGATGTGCTCGCTAACTGCCCGCCAGCCGACATTCGGCTGGATCACCTCGGTGACCTGATCAATTACACATTGCCTGCATTTGCAGCCCCTGGCCGGGAAAGCGGCATAAGCGATCCATGATTTTCAGACACTTCTGCAAGGAATGCAGGCGATCCTCGTGAAGCAGACACGATCACTGTTTCGCCGGCTGCAGAGCCGGCCGGCAGCACCATCGGATCAAATCGGACGTGCCTCCCCTCCCCACGCTCAAGGCGGGCCCGGAAGGCTCAGCGGTGCCGTGCGAAAGGTGATGACCGCAACATCGCGGCGGGCAACCTGGCTGGGCTCCAACGCGCGAATGGGTGTCACTCCGTGGTAGACGCGGCTATCCTGTAAGAAGACAGCATCCAAAGGACTGGTAAGCGTGAAGTCACCCAGATGGCTATGATCCAATCCGTAAATCGATGTGACTCCGCTTTCAACATTCTGCCGGTTGATGAGCACGACAAGCACCCAATCGACGCCGTCGCGATGCAGCCCCTCTGGCGTTGGCAGCCCAGGCTGTCCACTGTGAGCTTCGATCCGGAACTGGTGGAGTTCCACATGCCAAGCCGGAGGTCTCTTTGGCGCAGGAGTCAATGCGTCGAACACCCTCCGGCCGATATCAAGAAGTGCCAGGGTGAGGGGATGGATGGCAATTGCCTCCGTCACCGGGCTAAACCAGCGCTCGATTCCCCCATTGAGGGGGTTATAGTCCCGGCTTTGATAATGGGGCTGGTGCGCCTTGCGGACAATGCGGCCGGAGGAAACGGCGAAAGCCGCAAAACGGCGCTGCCGGTAGCGGCCGCCATCAGCCATATATCTGTCTGCGCCAAGATCCTCCCAGCTCGCACTGAAAGACGCCCATTCGGCGAGTGCCGCAGGTGTCAGCAGCGCACGGAATTCTTCGGCGGGCGCGAAGCTAAACCCGGCCGACCGGACGTCCTTGACGATGCCGGAAATGTCGCCGGTCATCGAGCGCCAGGAGCAGAACGACACAGCTTGAGACCGGCGCGTGATCATTGGCTCACTAGTTTGGTTTGCATTGCGAAATTGGGTTTGGATTCGGATACCCGGCAGGCGACACGGCATACACTTTGGAAAAGTTTTACCGCCATGGAGCGTCGAAAAAGTTTTGCCGCCATGCAGCGTTTCCTCCTGCCGCGAATTGCCATGCACCTAACATGTGGTGTGCTGGCAACGAAATCACAATTGTTCTTGTCCACGCGATTGTTCTTGCTCTCATGCGGTACTGCATTTGCTGCTCACGAACATGTTGTCAGTTGTGGCCCAGCATCGATTGATATATAAAGGTCTTGTAGTTAGCTCATTGGCCGCAGGCAATTTCCGTCAGCGCTAATGAACCTGCACGTTTAGTCACCGGGGCTTCTGCCATGGCCAAGTTTCCCTATGAAATTCCCAACGAAATCCGTGACATGACCGCTAAAAGCGTGGAAGAAGCTCGCAAGGCCTTTGTAGCTTTCATGGAGGCGGCACATAAGGCGGCCGAACAGGCGGAAGGGACGGCAAGCGCCCTGCAAACGAGTGTCAAGGAAGCCAGCACGAAGGCCCTCAATTTCACTGAGGAGAACGTGAAGGCAGCGTTCGATCACGCCCAAAAGCTTATTCAGGCGAAGGACCCGCAAGAAATCCTCGCACATCAATCTGAATACGTGAAGAAGCAGCTCGCGGCTATGGAGGAACATGCGAAGGAACTGGGCAGTGCAATTCTCAAGAAAGTGACGCCGGAGAAATGATCTCCTGCATTGAGGCAAGTCCTTCGCAGCCTCGATAATGAGGTTTTGTCCATTCCACCTTCGATTCTGCTGGATGCGCAAGCCCTAGGCCTCAGACAGAGTTTTTCTCCCTGGTTCTGAGGCCGCTTCTTGAAGGGCGGAAGGTGCGATTTCGCGGGACTCAAGATCGAGCCTCAGAGTCATGCAGAACGCTCCTCCCCCTGAGAGGATGAAGGGAGAGAGATCCACCTCGTTGACACTGTAGCCCCGCTCCGCCAGGACGGCTCGAAGACGCGGGGGGGCTTTAGCCATCACAACAGTGCGGCCCAGGCTGACAGCATTCACGCAAAAGGCGGCAGCTTCGTCTGGCGTAGCTTCAATCAAAAGTTCCTGTGGCACCCGCTCGTGAATCAATCCCAAAGCTTCGGCCGTAAATGCTGGCGGAAATATTATGATTTCACCTGCACTCAGAGGGCAAAAGCAGGTATCCAAGTGGTAGAAGCGCGGTGTGGCCAATTCCAAGGACACGGCCGGCCGGCCGAAGAAGCGGGTGATCTCATCGGCGGCAGCCTTATCGGATCGAGGACCAAAGCCTGTCCAAAAGAGCTGGCGCGTGGAGTCCCATATGCCATCGCCAGCCCCTTCATGCACCAGGCCAGGAGGAAGCTCCGCAATCTCGTGCAGAAGTCCCCGGCGGAGCAGTCCCTCAAAAGCCGGCCGGAAAAAAGCTTCCTCCCCTTGGCGTTCAGGGTAGCGGAAGCGAGCCAGAAGCGCGCGCCCATCTAGAACTACAGCAGCATTGGCCGGAAACACCATATCTGGCCAGCCCGGCGCGCCTGGAACAACCTCAACAACCGCACCGCTCTTGATGAGGGTAACGCGCAGGGCTTCCCACGCCAGGCGGGCCGCGTGGCGGTAACTCTCCACATCAAGCTGCCACGCCGCCGGTCTCATCCAAGGGTTGATGGTGTAACTAACGTCGAAATGTGCTGGATCGATCATCAGGATGACGGGTGGTCCCATGGAAGCCTCCGTTGGAGCACCGCTTTGCCCCGCGAACGGCGAAAGCGTGCAATGTGTTCCCTCAAGGCCAAGTCTAAAGATAGCCTATAATGCAATGACGGACCCTTAAGCTGAGGAATGGGTTGGAAAGACGCGGCTCATTCAGAAACCGGCCGGGTTCAGGCATCATCCGGCGCCGGCAATGCCATTTTATGAAATTTATATAGTGCATCCTTCCGGGTATGCTCGAATTTATATTCGCATCGCGCTATCTGAACCTGCACCTTTCCGCCCAGCCTGGCTTCAGGTGAAAGAGAGTGTTTTTTTCCAAGGAAAAACCGGCAGCGCGCCAAAAAGGATTATCAAATGCCCGTCTTTCTCCCCGATGTGATCTATATTGCGACCGGCATTGCCGCCTTTGCGATCACTGCTCTTTATATTCGCGCTTGCAACAATCTTTAAGGCATAATCCATGACATTCGAATACATCCTCGGCGCAATCGCGATCGCGGCCGTCATGATCTATCTCGTCATCGCTTTGATTCATCCCGAGCGCTTTTGAGGACAGCATTCAATGACCGCCAATGGTTTCTTTCAGATTGCACTTTACTGTGTGGCCGTCATACTTCTCGTGAAGCCGTTTGGCTTCTATATGACGCGCGTCTTCAATGGCGAACGCACCTTCCTGTCGCCGGTGTTGCGCCCGGCCGAACGCGCGATTTATTGGCTGAGCCGCGTCAACGAAAATGAAGAGCAGAGCTGGACCGGTTATGGCCTCGCCATGCTGACCTTCAGCATGGCAGGTTTCGTCACCCTTTATGCCCTGCAGCGTTTGCAGGCAATTTTACCATTCAACCCCCAGCACCTGGCCGCAGTCCCTCCGGATCTTGCCTTTAACACCTCGGTGAGCTTCGTCACCAATACCAACTGGCAATCCTACACGCCCGAATCGACGATGAGCTATCTGACCCAGATGGCCGGGCTCACCATGCACAATTTCGTTTCGGCGGCGGCTGGCATCGCGCTGGCGATCGCGCTCATCCGGGGCTTTGCCCGCTGCTCGGCGCAAACGATCGGCAATTTCTGGGTCGATCTCACCCGCGCCGTTCTCTATGTGCTTTTGCCAATCTCAGTTGTTGTCGGGCTCTTTTTCGTCTGGCAAGGCATGCCCCAGAATCTACACGCCTATACTGAGGTAACGACCCTCGAAGGTGCCAAGCAGGTGATCGCCCAAGGCCCTGTGGCTTCTCAGGAAGTCATCAAGACGATGGGTACCAATGGCGGCGGCTTCTTCAACGCCAATTCGGCTCATCCGTATGAGAACCCGAACGCCCTTACGAACTTTGTACAGATCGTATTGATCTTCTCGATTGGCGCGGCACTCACGAACGTCTTTGGCCGGATGACCGGCAAGGAGAGCCAGGGCTGGGCGCTCTTCGCCGTCATGGGCATCTTGTTCCTAGCCGGAACATTCACAATCTATGCCGTTGAAAGTCAGGGCAATCCGGCTTTCGCCGAATTTCCGGTCGATTCCGCGCCAAGCGAGCTTCAGGCCGGAGGCAACATGGAAGGCAAGGAGGTGCGCTTCGGCATCACCAATTCCTCCCTCTTTACGGCTGTCACCACCGACGCCTCTTGCGGCGCCGTCAACACCATGCATGACAGCCTCTTGCCGCTTGGAGGGATGGTGCCGATGGTGAATATCATGCTCGGTGAGATCATCTTCGGCGGTGTCGGTTCGGGTCTCTACGGCATGCTGCTTTTCGCGATCGTCGCCGTCTTTGTTGCGGGGCTGATGGTGGGCCGCACCCCCGAATATCTCGGCAAGAAGATCGAGGCGAGAGAGGTCAAGATGTCGATGCTCGCCATTCTGATTTTGCCATTGTCGATGCTCGGCTTCACCGCCCTGGCCGTCGTTATCAATCCCGGCCTCTCGGCTCTCGCAAATTCCGGCCCGCACGGCTTCAGCGAAGCGCTTTACGCTTACACATCAGCGACGGGCAACAACGGGAGCGCCTTCGCTGGCCTCTCGGCCAACACGCCCTTCTGGAACACGACGCTTGGCCTTGCCATGTGGATCGGCCGCTTTTTGTTCATTGTTCCGATGCTGGCCGTTGCCGGTTCTCTTGCCGGCAAGAAAATCGTGCCAGCATCGGCTGGAACCTTCCCGACTGATGGCGGTCTTTTCATCGGACTTCTGATCGGAGTGATCTTGATCATCGGCGGTCTCACCTTCTTCCCCGCGCTGGCGCTCGGCCCGATCGAGGAGCATTTCGCAATGCTCGCTGGCAAGCTTTTCTGATCGCCGCAAGCGCGAACCTTTGGGACAAGACCAATGAAAGACAGAGTTAACCCGCGCCGCAGTGTAAGTTCCTTGTTCGACCCGGCGATCCTTCTGCCGGCAATCGGCGACTCATTCCGCAAACTCGATCCCCGGATCCTCATCCGCAATCCGGTCATGTTCGTGGTCGAGATCGTGACAGTGCTTACAACGGTCCTCTATGTCCGCGATCTTTTAACCGGCGGCGGAGAACTCAAGTTCACGCTCCAGATCATTGTCTGGCTCTGGATTACCCTGTTTTTCGCGAACTTTGCAGAGGCTGTGGCCGAAGGCCGCGGCAAGGCGCAGGCCGCAACCTTGCGCAAGTCGCGCACGGACACACGCGCAAAACGGTTCATTGATCCGTCAAAAGAGGCCGTGGAAGAGGTCTCCGCGCTCGAGCTGGAACCCGGCGACATTGTTCTTGTCGAGGCCGGGGATCTCATCCCGAGCGACGGTGATGTGATCGAGGGCGTTGCCTCGGTCAATGAATCGGCGATCACTGGCGAATCCGCGCCTGTCATTCGCGAGGCTGGCGGTGATCGCTCGGCTGTCACTGGCGGCACGATGGTTCTCTCCGACTGGATCAAGGTTCGCATCACTGCGGCGCAGGGCTCCACTTTTCTTGACCGCATGATCGGACTTGTCGAAGGCGCGGAGCGGCAGAAAACCCCGAATGAAATTGCCCTCAATATTCTCCTCGCCGGGTTGTCCATCATCTTCGTTTTTGCCGTCGCGACGATCCCAAGCTTCGCGAATTACGCAGGGGGAAGCGTCGGTGTCGTCGTGCTGGTCGCACTTTTCGTCACCCTTATCCCCACCACGATCGGTGCACTCCTGTCCGCGATTGGCATAGCCGGAATGGACAGGCTGGTACGATTCAATGTCCTCGCCATGTCGGGACGCGCCGTGGAAGCCGCTGGCGACGTGGACACGCTTCTCCTCGATAAAACAGGCACCATCACGCTCGGCAACCGGCAGGCAACGGAATTTATTCCACTGCCCGGCGTGAGTGAAAAGGAACTTGCAGATGCGGCTCAACTCGCCTCCCTCCCCGACGAAACGCCGGAAGGCCGCTCGATTGTCGTTCTCGCAAAAGAGAAATACGGCATTCGCGGCCGTGAGCTGCACGAGCTCAACGCGAAGTTTGTGCCATTTTCCGCATATACGAGATTGAGCGGGGTCGATACGGAAGCCACTGTCATCCGTAAAGGAGCGGTGGACGCGATCTTGACCTTCGTCCGTAAAGCCGAAGCATTGCCTGGAAACAGTACAGCCAATAGCGTAGCAACCCGCTCATTCTTGGTCTCGGATGCAATGGTTCACTCATTAACCGCATCCGCCGATAAGGTTGCAAAGTCGGGAGGAACGCCGCTTGCCGTCGCGAAAGATGGGCGGCTGCTCGGGATCATCCATCTGAAGGATATCATCAAGGGCGGCATCAGAGAGCGGTTCGCCGCGCTGCGCCAGATGGGGATCAAGACGGTTATGATTACCGGCGATAATCCCCTGACAGCCGCAGCGATCGCGGCCGAGGCGGGAGTCGACGATTTTCTCGCCCAGGCGACGCCAGAGACAAAACTGAAGCTCATTCGCGAGGAACAGGCGCAAGGCAAGCTCGTCGCCATGTGCGGCGACGGCACCAATGACGCGCCCGCCTTGGCCCAGGCCGATGTCGGCGTCGCCATGAACACCGGCACAATGGCCGCGCGCGAAGCGGGCAATATGGTCGATCTCGATAGCGATCCAACGAAACTCATCGAGATTGTCGAAATTGGCAAGCAGCTCCTCATGACGCGCGGTGCGCTCACGACATTTTCGATCGCCAACGACGTGGCGAAATATTTTGCGATCATTCCCGCCGCATTTGCCGTCTTTTATCCAGAGCTGCAGAGCCTCAACATCATGCATCTTGCGACGCCGCAGAGTGCGATTCTCTCGGCGATCATTTTCAACGCCCTGATCATCGTGGCGCTGATTCCCCTCGCGCTGCGAGGCGTCGCCTACAGGCCCATTGGCGCCGCAAGCATCTTGCGGCGCAATCTCCTCGTCTATGGACTCGGCGGGATTATTGCCCCCTTCATTGGGATCAAACTTATCGACCTCGCGGTTCGGGCAGCCGGGCTAGCTTGAACCGAAGCAAAAGCAAGGAAAAACAAAGATGATCAAGCATCTGCTCCCGGCAATCATGCTGACCGTCCTGATGACGGTCTTGACCGGGCTTGCCTATCCACTCGCGATGACGGGGCTGGCGGGCCTTCTTTTCCCCTATCAGGCCAATGGCAGTCTGATCGAGCGGGATGGAAAAATCATTGGCTCCGAGCTGATTGGGCAGAATTTCACGAGCGATGAGTATTTCCACGGCCGGCCATCTGCTACAATGGACACGGATCCGAATGACCCGGCCAAAACGATACCTGCCCCTTATAATGCGGCCAATTCCGGCGGCTCGAACCTTGGCCCTACGTCCAAGGCTCTCGCCGAGCGGATCAAAGGGGATTCCGACCTGTTGGCGGCAACAAATCCCTCCGCCCAGGTTCCGATCGATCTGGTCACCACTTCGGCGAGCGGGCTTGACCCCGACATTACCCCCGCTGCCGCTTTGTTCCAGATTCCCTGGGTGGCTAAGGCCCGCGGTTTGCCCGAGGACCGGCTGCGCCGGCTGGTTGAGGAAAATACGGCCGGCCGTTTCCTCGGCATACTGGGCGAGCCGCATGTCAATGTGCTAAAACTTAATCTCGCGCTGGACGCACTCGCTAAGAAGAGGTGAGTCCAAACGCCTTGAGCATGAGTAGCGCGCCATATGGAGAAACGCGATAACGCCGAGCGGAGACCCTCACCCGACGCTCTTTTGCGCGAAGTGCAGCAAACAGGACAAGGCCGGCTGAGGATTTTTCTCGGTGCCGCGCCCGGGGTCGGCAAGACTTATGAAATGCTGACCGCGGCGCGGGCAAAAAAGGCCGAAGGAGTGGATGTCGTCGTCGGCATCGTCGAAACGCATGGCCGCATGGAGACCGAGGCCCTCCTCCAAGGACTCGAAATCATCCCTCGCCGGATCGTCCCCTATAGGAACCACACCCTCACCGAAATGGACCTCGATGCCGTTTTGGCCCGGCGGCCCAGTCTCGTTCTGGTTGATGAACTGGCCCACACCAATGCGCCCGAGAGCCGGCATCCCAAGCGCTACATGGACGTCGAGGAACTCCTCGCCGCCGGCATCGACGTCTATACGACCCTCAACATCCAGCATGTTGAGAGCCTGAACGATATCGTTGCGGGAATCACCAAAATCAGGGTCCGCGAGACCGTCCCCGATTCGATCATCGATCTTGCCTGCGATGTCGAACTTGTCGATCTCACCCCGGAGGATCTGATCACCCGCCTCAACGAAGGCAAGGTCTATGTGCCCGAGCAGGCGGAACGCGCCACGAGAAACTATTTTTCCCCTGGCAATCTAACAGCCTTGCGGGAACTTGCGTTGCGCCGGACGGCGCAAAGAGTCGACGCCCAGATGGTCGACTACATGCGCGCGCATCGCATCGAAGGGTCATGGCCGGCGGGCGAGCGCGTACTTGTCCTCGTGGACTCCGCCCAAGGCGCCAACGCGATCGTGCGACATGCGAAGCGCATGGCCGATCGCCTCCGCGGACAATGGACCGCGATCCATGTCGAAACGCCTGCCGACGCGCGTGCAAGCGAAGCCGAACGTGACAGGATTGCGCAGAGTCTGCGGCTCGCTCAACGGCTAGGCGCCTCGGCAATCTCAATTCCCGGAGCCGACGTTGCATTGACAGTGGCCGAATATGCCGAGGCTAATCATTTCGCACATATCATAGCCGCCCGGCCCAAGCGCGCGCGCTGGCGCAACCTTTTTAGTGAATCATTTACGGACAAGCTCGTTCGCGCCGCAGGTGATGCGAGCGTCCACATTGTCGCGCGCGCGAAAGATGTTCAAGGAAAGACTTCCGCCGCTCTCGATCGTGCGGCCACAAAGCCAAAGCGCACTGAGATCAAAGCCTATCTCATGAGCGTTATTTATGTGGCGGCTGCCGTTCTCGTTGCGGCTTTGCTGCGGCAAACTCTCGGCATCTCAAATCTTGCACAGGTTTTTCTCATCGCGGTTCTGGCGAGCGCCGTCAGCTATGGCCTATGGGCCTCACTTTTTGCCTGCCTGCTCAGCGTTGTGTCTTATAACTTTTTTTTCTTGCCTCCACTCTATACCTTTACCATCTCCTCCCCAGAGAACGTCGTCGTTCTGTTCTTTTTCTTCGTCGTGGCGCTGATTGCGAGCAACCTTGCCGCAAGGGTTCGAGACCAAGCCGTTGCCGCGCGGGAGCGCACGCGCATTACCGGGGAGCTCTACCTTTTCAGCCGCAAGCTCGCCGGCGCTGCGGCGCTCGACGATCTCCTCTGGGCAACAGTATATCAGATTGCATTGATGCTGAAGGTTCGTGTCGTCGTGCTTTTACCAGAGAATGGCGGCCTTGCCGTCAAGGCCGGTTATCCACCCGAGGACATGCTTGACGAGGCCGACCTTGCGGCTGCCCGCTGGTGCTTTGAAAGAAATCAGCCGGCCGGGCGCGGCGCCGACACGCTTCCGGGCGCGAAGCGCCGCTTCATGCCATTGCGCACCGGACGCGGCCCTGTTGGGGTTGTCGGGATCGACAGCGACAAACCGGGGCTCCTCTTGACCCCGGAGGAATCGCGGCTTCTGGATGCCTTGTTGGATCAGGCTGCGCTTGCAATTGATCGCGTCAATCTCGCTCGCGACATCGACCGTGCCCGTCTGGCGGAGGAAACCGAGCGCCTGCGCGCGGCCTTGCTGACTTCGATTTCCCATGATCTGCGCACGCCGCTGGCCTCGATCGTCGGTTCGGCAAGCAGCCTTCTCACACATGGGCAGGAATTTGATGCGGAAGTTCGCAAGAGTCTCATTCGGACCATTTTGGAGGAAGCCGAGCTGCTCAACCGCTTCATCGGCAATCTTCTCGATATGACGAGACTCGAAGCCGGCCCCTTGATGCCGCAGACCGGTCCGGCCGATCTCTCCGATATCATCGGCGCAACCTTGCAGAGGGCAGATAAAATCCTGCAAAACCATTCCGTCGAGATTGATCTCGATAGTAATCTTCCCCTGCTCAATCTCGACATGGTGCTGATGGAACATGTCCTGTTCAACCTTCTCGACAATGCTGCCAAATACGCTCCAAAAGGTTCCCGCATCACGGTCATAGCAAGGCGTGAAGGCGATTCCGCCGTCGTCCGTGTGCTCGACGAAGGCGAAGGCATTCCCGAAGGTGATCTCGAACGGATTTTTGACAAATTCTACCGGGTTCAGCGTACCGACCGCAAGCGTGCCGGTACTGGTCTTGGCCTTGCCATCTGCCGCGGCTTCATCGAAGCCATGGGGGGCTCAATCACGGCTGCCAACCGGGCTGGCCGGACAGGAGCGGTTTTTACGATCAAGCTTCCCATTCCAGTCACCTCAAGCCTCTTGACCGAGGGCGTATCGTGACGTCACGTGCAGGTCCGCTTCGCGTTCTTCTTATCGATGATGAGCCCGCGATCCTCCGCTTTTTGCGCGCGGGCTTGGAAAGCCAAGGCTATATCGTCACCACCGCTGAGGACGCTCGCTCCGGACTTGGGTTCATCCGCCAGGGGGCCGCCGATCTTGCCGTCCTCGATCTCGGTCTCCCCGACATGGATGGCCTTGAAGTCGTCAAACGGATCAGGGACGGCGGCGGAATCTTGCCGATTATTATCTTGTCAAGCCGGGATAATGAAAGCACCAAAGTCTCAGCGCTCGACCTTGGAGCCGATGATTATGTCACAAAGCCCTTCGGCATTGATGAGCTTCTGGCCCGCATTCGTACTGCACAACGCCATCGCCTCCAGCAAGAAGGTGAAAAGCCGGTGTTTCATGCCGGTGATCTTTGCGTTGACCTGGTCCGGCGGGTTGTGACGGTCCGCAGTCAGGAAGTTAAGTTCTCGCCCAGGGAATATGAAGTTTTGCGTCTTCTCGTGGCTCATGCCGGCAAAGTTCTGACCCACCGTTTCATGTTGCGGGAAATTTGGGGCAACGAGGCTGACGTGCAATATCTGCGTATATACATTCGCGCACTGCGCCAGAAAATTGAAAAGGATCCCGAACGTCCGGCCTATGTTCTGACTGAAACCGGCGTTGGCTATCGCCTCCGCGAACCTGATTAAGGAACTTTCTTGAGCGTTGTACTCCCATTGCCGGGGAATGCACGATCAGCTAAAGGACGTTGCGAAGGTACTATCATGGATCTCCCCGACCTTATCGCACCGGACAGGATCGTTTTTGCCGCCCGGGCGAGTAACAAGCAGCAATTGCTTCAGGATCTCGCGGCGCGCGCCGCCAAGCTCCTGAACCTTGATGCACGGATGATCTATGAGGCCCTCCTCAGCCGTGAGGAACTGGGGTCCACGGGGCTCGGCAATGGTTTCGCACTTCCTCATGCGCGCATCGAAGGCCTTGACCGGCCATTCGGCATGTTTGCGCGCCTCAACCGGCCCATTCACTTCGATTCTGTTGACGGCAAGCCGGTCGATCTCGTGTTTTTGCTGCTTATTCCAGCGGCTGCAGGCAGTGAGCACCTCGCCGCGCTTGCGGCGGTATCAAGACATCTGCGTGACAGCGTCTTCGCTGCGGAACTTCGGAAGGCAGCGAGTGCCAGCGCTCTTTACGGCCTTCTGTGTAATCCTCAGCATTCGTGACAGTCACCAGCGGCGTTCTCGATTTCTTCCCGAAAAGCGATAGCACCCGCGGCGTGCCCGCATTAAACGAAGCGGACGCCCTGCCTTTTTAATTCAGCCTGGACATCGCTGATCCTGACTTCCGCGGTTGAAACCCCGTTTTTTAACGAGACTGCCCCGGCGATGCCCGCGCCCTGGCCCGTCACCGTGCAGCACATCATGTTGCGCACGGCGGCGTGTGATATTTTGTCCCCGGCAACGGAACGGCCGGCAATCAGAAGATTATCCACCCGCTGGGGCACGAGCGCTCCATAGGGGACATGAAAATAGCGTCCAGTCGTTGGCAGCACAAGAACGCCGTAGCCATCAATGAATTCTGGAAAGATGCCGATGGAATCATCGAAACGGGCCTCTTGGCGCACATCATTTTCGGTCAGATTATAGCGGCCAATGATCTTCCGCGTATCGCGAACCCCAGCTGTCATGCCGAAATTTCTTAATGCCGCCTTCTCGAACCCTGGCGCAAAGTGTTGCAGCGCCTTGATGGCAAGCATCACCTGACGCCGTCCTTCCGTTTCTGCGCGCGTAAGATCGCGAACATCCGTGCCATCATACCCAAGCATATGCACCATATTGAGATAGGTAGCCTCGCCACGATCATTGATCGCGCTCCAAGTGCCCCCCAAGCTTTTTAGGCCGGGAGGGATGATGCCTTTTTCCCGCGCCTTATCGAAGGGTTCCTCCAGATAGGGACTGAACAGCTCATCCTCCTTGCCGCCGGTTTTCACTTCCCAGTTCTTGCCCCAATCTCTGTATTTTTTAGGATTCGCTTTGACGTACTCAAGGAAGCGAGCCCTATCGACACCGGAGCAGGAAAACATCACTGTGACCGGCAGCATCTCTTCCCTTGGCGTCTTGCGGTGCGGAGCACCGCAAAGGGCGGCGATGTCGGCGTCACCGGTTGCATCGATGATGCGCTTGGCTAGAATCGCCTGGCGCCCAGACTTGCTTTCGATGATGATGCCTTTCAGACAACCATCGCCTGGAATGACTCCGGCGGCGACGGCATGAAGGAGAACCTCAACTCCGGCTTCCTGCATCCAGCTGTCGGCCACGACCTTAAACATCTCCGCATTGATGGCCTGGCTCAGCGATTGCGGTTCGGGCGCAGCGCCTCCAAAACTCTTCGCTCTTTTCTCGAATTCAATGCCAATACCCTCGACATCGACCGTCTTCTCATGCCGGTACCAGGCGATTCCTTCCACACCGACATGAGTAAGGTTGCCGCCAAGGCAGCCATAGCGCTCGACCAGCATCGTTTGAACCCCTGCCCGGGCCGAGCCGATTGCCGCAGCGAGCCCTCCTGGTCCGCTGCCGACCACAAGAACATCCGTTTCTGCAAGGACTGGTGTGAGCCGTGATGGTTCTCTAATTTCTTTTATGGCCATCCCGAAATCCAACTTTAGGCGAATTCAGCCACGCTGCACTCTTCGCCGGGCGGCGGAGCGCCGGTTTCCCCGGCAATGCCGCTAATGACAAAAAATCTGCCGGGGTTTTGTGATGCACGAAATTTCCATTGGGATGATCGCACATTTTAATTATTTCTCTTGTCAATCACGTCAATTGCCGTTCATTCTCAGATAAAGACGAGAGTGAACGCTGCATCGCTCTTGTCTGGCTATTGCTGGAGCGGCATGTCCGCTCTTTCATAAGAAAGCCTTTTCTGGCACTGATGGGGACCACAATGTCGCGGATACTCATTGTGCTCGGATTCGTCCTGGTGGCGGCTGGTCTCCTGTGGCGGTGGATCAGCCCGCTCAAGCTTGGGCGTCTGCCCGGCGACATTTTCGTGCAACATCAGAACTTTTATTTCTATTTTCCGATTACCACAGGCCTTCTGATTAGCGTGGTTCTGTCCCTGATTCTATGGCTAATCAGCCGGTAATCCGCGCACTTTGCGCGGGCACAGACAGCCCGTCCACACCAAATTCATATCTCGCGGGAACCACCAACGCTGTCATGAGTTAGGCGCTATGTTTAACCGTGAGTTTGCCCGTTATGCTTGAATGTGTTTTGTTCTTCTGCTTTTGGGGCGGACCGCCGCCGCCTGTTGTCCCGGACGGAGCCGGCGGCTTCGTGCCATTCACCAACAGCCGCGTCATGCCCGATGGATCACTTCGGCCATATGATCCTGCAATCGATGGCCCATATCCCGCAGCAGCGGCGGCTGTTCCTGCCGCGCCTTTGGATCACGGCTTCGCGGAGCAGCCCGCCCCCTATACATGGGTTCGTCCTTACCCTGTCCCATCCTCTCCATGGTATCCATGAGGGAAGGCTCAGGCTGGCGCGAACTCTAATATAGGGGCGTAAAAGAGATTATCGATGCAAACCGCGCTTTGGCGGGATTATACCCGGCTCGAAGGCGGGTAAGCTGCACTGCCGTGAGATGACGTCTTTGTGCACAGTGACCAAAGCAAATCCCGATTTCACGGTTTCTGCGCCACACAATTGTGGCGGTGATCAAGCTTTCGGAAACATCCTCGAACAATTGGATTTTGCCGGGAAGGGCAACATTGTCGAAAAGCCGCAGCCTTGCGCCCATGACCGAGCGATCATAGATCTGGCAATCGACAAGATATGCGCTTCTTGGATTTACGATCTTCCCCGAGCGCAACCGGGTCCGCCGCCGCCGCGATGAACGTCTTTCGCCAAGACTAGGCGTTTTCACGACATAATATGTAACATCATGGAAATGACTTGCATCGTTGAGCGAGGAGTTACGCTGGGAGGCTGAAATTTTAATTGCCTCTAAGATAAGACCTTTTCCATTCCTTGTAGAACTCAAAGCAGCACTCCCTATGAGCTCGCCCGGCCAGTAACACGCTAGTCTCATGGTAAACCATTCGCATATCCCTGATGGTCCAAACTCGGGCTTTGGTAAATTTCCCGGTCGAGAACCCGGAAACCCTTTGCGTAGCGGAACTCCCCGTCATGGCTAGTCTGCGGCACGAGCGGCCGCTCGAACCAGAAGTGCATCGCGATCTCGATGGGCGGCTAACCTATGCTGGCTATCTCCATCTCGATCACTTGCTGGGAGCTCAGCACCCGCTCAGCAGCCCGCCTCATCACGATGAGATGCTCTTTATCATCCAGCATCAGGTTACCGAGCTGTGGTTCAAGCTCGTCCTTTATGAGCTCCGCGCAGCGCGCGAGCGTATACGCGCAGACGACCTCGACCCTTGCGAGAAGATCCTTGCCCGTGTGAAGGCCATCCAGAGACAGCTGTTCGAGCAATGGGGAGTCCTTGAGACCCTGACGCCCAGCGACTACGTGCAGTTCCGGCACGTGCTGGGCCCGGCTTCCGGGCTTCAATCGTACCAGTACCGCGCAATCGAATTCATCCTGGGTAATAAACAAAGGGAGATGCTGGAACTTTTCGCGCATAATGAGGCGGCTCAACATGAACTGCGCATCGAGCTTGAGAGCCCCAGCCTTTACGATGAGTTCTTGCGGCATCTGGCAAGACTTGGGCATGCCGTGCCAAAGACCTGCCTTGAACGTGATTGGAGCGAACCTTACCGCCGCAATCCAGACCTGATCCCTATCTTTCAGCGCATCTATGCGGCGCCCGAGGCTCATTGGGCGAGCTATGCTCTTTGCGAAAAGCTTGTTGATATCGATGAGCATTTCCAGCTTTGGCGCTTCAGGCATGTGAAGACGGTCGAACGCATCATCGGCTATAAGCGCGGAACGGGCGGCTCCTCGGGCGTGGCATTTTTAAGAAAGATGGTGGACGTGGCCTTCTTTCCGGAACTCCTCGATGTGCGCACAGAGATCGGGTCCGCCTGTTCCGCTCCCGGGTGATCGCGCTCATTCATGCCCCCGGTGCCCCTTGCATCGTTCCGATGACCAGCGCGGACCAAGGATTGCGGGCGGTCTTGAACGGTTACGATGCGCCTCTCCGCGCTGTCGCGGCGCAGAACGCGTTCGCGTCCATTGGCATCATGCTTAAGGCCTATGCGGCTGGCAGACGGATTAAAATTAACCTGAACGCTAAGCCTCCAGCAAACCGGAATCTTAGCGTTCGGGTTAACGAAGAAAAGCGCCGCCAGTGCCTCTCCCAGGGCGAGACGCGGGTGACGGTGTTGGTGTTGGCGGTGCCGTCGCTTGCCGGATGTCATCGACCGTGACACGGCAAGTGTTTTTCTTATCGAAGACCGCAAAAAATTGGCTTGGAGTTTCAACAAACTCCTTTTGCGTCACGCGCCCCTTTCCCGCGGCATCAAAATAATCAAAAGTCGCCTTTGCAAAGACCAGGCTGACGCGTTTAATAATTTCGAAATCCTGCGCGTCAATGAAGCCGCGATGCCGCCTGTCCGCCAGATTATACATGCGCTTCAAATATTCTTTCCATTCGTCGCAGGTGAAGACATAGCCTTGCTTGCCGCCCCACTCTCGTGCAGTCGCAACGAGAAACTCGATGTTGGGGTCACCACCCGGCGGCCCGGCTCGTGATTGCTGGGCCCACACATTACCACCCGGAAAAATTGCAAGCAGCCCGGCGGCGAAAGCAGCCTTACGGCGGGACATGGATATCTCCATCGTGAAAGTCTCTAGGCTCCCCGAAAGGAGGCGCTTTCAATTGTAAAGGCTGCCCCTGCGGCCATAAGAAGATGCTTTTTCATGATGTTTACCTCAACGGAACGAGAAAAAACGATTCCGGGTTACGTCCGGCAACGGCAAAAGGGCAACTTAATTTTCCGTAGTATCGCCTGTTGTTTCCATCCGGCAAGCGGCCATCCCAGCATGCCGGCTTATCATGTTAGGGACACGGACTACGCCTCGCGCTGCACAAGGAAGTCTATACAGGAGCGCAACCATCGAAGGTCCGGGCTTGGAGGCACGCCTGCGAAAGCCGAACTCTCAAATTCGCGTATGGCGGCCTCTGCGATTGCAGCTGCCGCCTGCTGCGCCCACTCGATGCTGCCCGTGCTCGCCATTATTTGATGAAGCCGCAGCACTTCGCGCGGCAAGCGGCGCTCGCGCGGCCGCATCAGGAAGCTGATGATCCACGCCCGGTCCGTGCTGCTGGCATGGCGCAGGGCATGTACCAGAAGGAGAGTCCGCTTCCCTTCCCAGAGATCGCCGTCGGCCTCCTTGCCGTACTGTGTTACATTTCCGTTGAGATTCAAAATATCGTCGGTGATCTGGAAAGCGAGCCCCAGCAGATAACCAAAGCGATCGAACCGGCTCAGATTTTGATCTTCGCCGTTAGCGACGAGCGCGCCGATCCGCATGGGGTGGATAAAGCTGTACCAAGCGGTCTTCTTGAGCACGAGCCGCAGGTAGTCATCCTCCCCGGCTGTCAGATGATTGTCGCGCACCCAGCCAAGCTCCATGGCCTGTCCTTCCAAGGTCTCGGCAATCAGATGATCGGCCTCGTCGAGAATACGCAGTGTCACCGCCGGTCCGAGGCGTTCGCCGCTTTTGCGGAAGAAGCGCATGCCAAGCGCATTCATGGCATCACCGGCGTTCACGGCGAGAGGCACCCCCGCGCGGCGGTGCATCGCGGCAGCACCACGGCGCGTCTCGCTGCCATCTTCGATGTCATCATGGACGAGAAAGGCATTATGTAGCATCTCTATGCCCGCAGCGGCGGGAAAGGCGTCTTCCGCCCGCCCGCCGAGCGCGCGCGCAGTCGCGATGCACAATGCCGGCCGCAAGCCCTTGCCGGAGCGGCCGATGAAATCCTTGACGAGCCCGTAAAGATGCCGCTGTGGCTCCCACGCTGGCACACCGGCCGCAAGCGTACCGGCAAGCATGCCGCGATACCACCGAAGGCGCTCCAGGAACCCCGCCGGTCCGGCACCATCACTTTCGGCTGCCACTGGGGCGGCCGCAGCCACCCCGCTGAGGCCCTCCCTTGCGCCGCCGGCCAGGTCAAGCGCGCTGACTACAGGATTCGCAAAAGGAACAACCCGTTCAAGCAATGGACCTGCCTGATCAAGGAGCGGAGACGCGCCGAGGATGGCATTTGCTGCCACCTTCATGAGTGAACCGTCCCACGGCAGGCCAGCCTTGTACCGCATTGCATCGTAGAGCCGCCATGGCGCGAGAACCTCGGGCTCGTGCAGCGGCCATATTTCGCAACGAGGGCCCTCAAATTTCACGGCATCAAGCAGTCCGTTGACCGCACGCCTGGCTGCTTCATTGGCACCCTCCATCGTCGCAAGGTCGGTATGCGTGCGCACGTAATCCGACGCCAGGAAAAGGTTCGGAATGGCCGTGGCCGCCTCGGGGCGAAGAGCCCAAGTGTTGACCAGGTTCACGAGGAGCGGTTCCGAATTCGACAGGAAACCCGGACGCCTGGGATCATTGTCAATGTCCGGGTCAAGGAACCAGGAATGGAGGTCTTCGTCGCGTAGCAGCTCCTGACCGGCGTTGATCGAGCGCTTGAGCTGCTTCCATGTTTCACGCACTGCCTCTTCACGCGAGCACTGCATGGCAGGGCGGCCGTCAGAACCGGGAGTTTCCCAGTCGGAGACATCGACCGAGAGGACGCCGCGCACATCGCTGCCAAAGTGCCCGGACGGCACATTGCGCCAGAACTGAACCTGCGAGACGCTCGTGAGCGCCCATTCGGTGTCGATGTGAATCACGTGCCCATGCGCCATCGGCAGATCGCGGCGAAGATAGAACTGCACGCCATTCATCCACTCCACGTTCGGGGCCAGTGTGCGCAGGCTGGCGAGCGTTGGGTCAGCGGCCAGGAGGGCGCCGTTCATCAACGGTGCGAAGCGCTCGATCGGCAGCGCGGCCACATAGTGGTCGCCATGCACCATTTTGCGCTCCCCCCGCTGGCGAATGGCAACGCCGGTGATCCGCCCATTGCCGCAAAGAATCTCCTCGACCTCCGCTTCGGTAATGTATTGAACGCCCTTCGATTCGAGATAGGTGCGCCAGGGATCGATCCAGACTAAATTCGTCGGCCCGTCGAGCACGCGATCAGTTGATCCAGCGGCCGGATTGAGAATCGTCAGCATCAGCTGAACGAATATATCGCCGATCGTGCGTGTGCTGGCCTTGCGCGCTTTGGCAGCCACCAGAGAGCGCGTTATGCCCGTGGCAAGGAACTTTTGATATGATGCCGAACGTTGCTCAGCACCGAGGAACTCCCACCAGTTCGTCCCTTCGTATTCTCCGAGCCGGCGCTCTTTGCACGAGGTAAGGATCTGCCAGATGCGCGCGCCGAAAAATGCGAATTCCTCAGGTGTGAGGCCGGTGACCGGCCCGAATGCCAGAAGTATGTCGCGCAGCACTGTGCTAGCGTCACTTGGCGTGCTTGGAAAGATCGAGGGTATAAGGAACGCGGGCTTGCCGTATTGCGTAAGGCCGCAGCGTGTCGTCGGCACGAGATGATCCGCCACCCTGCGCCCGTCGAAGGACGGGATACGCCGCATGGTATCAATCACATGCTTGTAGAACCCGGGGAAGAACCGGAAGCCATGCTCGCCCGGCAGGCTGTGCTCGATCGATTCAATGCCGCTATCGAAGCGCTGATGGCCGCTTGTGCCGGCGCCGTCATCAACCACGGGAATGCTGCGGGCTTTGCCTCCCGCAATGCCGCGGCGCTCGAAGACGGTGACATCGAAGCCGCGCTCGATTAGCTCCTGCGCGGCACTCATGCCCGCCACGCCGCCGCCCAGGATAATGACCCTGGCGCTCATGCCTCGATCACACCCTCGCGCCCGTTGGGCGGCACGAGCGCCACAATTGCGTTGGGCTCCTTGATGCGCAATACGATTTTTTCGAACACGCGAAACACGAAGAGTGGATCGGTGGTGAGCTGCAGGAAGGCAAGTGACACATCAGTCGCAACGACGAGTTCGACAAGCGCGCCGCCCAGCGCCACCACGACGCCGCAATCCTCGGGAAGGGTGGATGAACGGAGAAGCGGACCGCCGCCCAGGAACGGGATGATCCGGTCCTGCGGCAGCACGAGCGAATCTCTGTTGGGGGTCTGCGCGGCAACGAACAACTTCTGGCCAAGCACCACGGCAAACGGGCCAAAGTGGCCGCTGCTCTCCAGCATGCCGATTGAGCTTGACACGCCCCTCACCAGCGAATTGCCATCAGCCAAAATGTGGATTTGCGGTTCCTCCTCGTGCGACAGGAGACCTCTCCTTGTCTCCCCGCCGAGGATGTCCCAAACAGCGGGAAGACCGTCGAGCCCCCTCGGCGGGCCCTGGTCTTCGTCCCGCTGGCCGTTGAAGATCAAGGCATCCTCGAGGCGGGCAAGGACATTGGCGGCGCGGCGGAACAAGGCCAGCACGCTCGTCATTTCCGGGTCTGCCATCTGCGCACTGCGCACATACACCTTCACCTGCAGCGTCGGCAGTCTCATCGTATCTCTGTCCGCGATCGCTATGCGCTGACGTTCGCGATCATGCCCAATGTGCGGATAAGAGATGAGTTCTGACCGTACAAAATCCGTGCTCGCGGGGAGCGGTCCGAACAGCGGAAGAAACGCCGCCGCCACGCGCGCACGGCTCGCTTCCTGCTGAATGACCTGGCTTACGCGAGTCCATTGCTCGTCCGTCCACGGCACCTGCGGATCATTCGGTAAGCTTGCGTCATTTGGCATGTTTGCGTCCCCCTACTTGCACCCTGTAAATGTCAAACTCGATTTGCAGCGCTGCCATATCCACTCTGCCTAACCCGACGCACTGCGCACGATTGAGCCACTCCAGCTGCTTGTCAGCCGTCACAAAGGTCGGGGTGACCACAACCGGAGGGAGCGGGGGAAACTCATCGCGCAGCGCGCGAGCGTAACCATCTAGGCCAAGATCCAAGATTCCGGCATAGGAGCAATAGATACGTATTCCCGTCCGCGCCTCGAAGCACGCCTGCACGCTGATGATTCCGACGCCGTCCTCACGGATACGCATCCAGTCAGCCGCGCTGGGCAGCATGACGCAGTCGAGATCCGGCCCAGTGAAGCGCCCCTCCTTGACGGGCCAATCGATCCGCAATCCATCCGGTGTGGCGCCCACGATCTCTTTGCGAAGTGTGGCGGTGACCGAGCCGAGGAACTCCGTGTTCCACCCCCAGAGAGGCAAGGCCATAAACGAGCTTGGCGCAGCGGGTAAGGCCGGTGCCGCCACCGGCGGCGCGGTGCGGCCTACCCGGTACCTGGAAGGCTCTGCCGAATCCTCGAGGCAGGGAGAGACCGGCTGGCCTGCAAAACGCAGCACCGGCAGGTACTCAACTTGCCCCGCAGGCTGCCCTGGCAAGACCGCCCGGAATATTCGGGCATTCGCGTCAAAGGAGCGCAGCTCAGGTAGCGCGATGGCTTGCTGGACCGGGCCTCCGTTGACACGATACTCCACCGTGACAGCGTGACCCGGCCGGACCGGAGAGACTGCTACCGCGATGGAGACAGTTGCTCCTGGAGAGATGAGAGGGGGCGGTCCGGGCGTCTCCGCATCGCCCCACCACAGCACTGAGCCGTCGCGTGCGCGCATCACAACCGCGGGCGCTGACGGACATCCAGGGAGCAGGTCCGCAAGGAGACCGGGACGGGTGCTTAATGCTAGCTCGCTGGAAGACATGGCTCGTCCCTTGCCACAAGTCATTCAGCTGCAACTGTATGCCAGCAGCTTGCGTGCTTGCATAAAATCCGGCCGATCCAGCTGAGATTCCAAACCAGCCATGGCATGGCGCAGATCTTCATCGAGATCGCCGGGCCGATCACGAGCGAGGCGCAAATCGAGCAGCGAAATCAAGGCGCGGAGCTCAAGAGAACGCGCCTTTTGTTTGCGTGCGCAATTCACGGCCTGGCGGTATGCTTCATCCGCCTGATCCAGGCGGTCAAGATCGCGGAGAATATTTCCGCGCATCCGGTAGATCTCGGGCACCATCACACCCACAAGACCCGCTTCTGCGCGCCGCTCCCCCTCGGCGCTTACGGCGAGCGCTTCGTCCGAACGCCCGGCCATGTGCAACACCTCGGAGACCATGCTTGTGACCGAGCCTTCAATACATCCTGATCCTGTCTGGCGGAACAAGGCGCCCCACTCCAGCACCTCGGCCACACCTTTATCCGCCTGCCCAAGTCCAATACGGGCGCGTCCGCGGTGCATTCCCGCGTTCGCTGCCCACATGGCGAAACCCTCAGCTTGCGAGAGATCATAGGTCTCATCCGCAAACGCGAAGAGACGTTCCCAGTCGCGATCGTAAAGGCAGAAGAACATCGCAAATGCCAGTGCCGAAGCCACGCTTGGCGGATGCCGGAGGGAGCGGGCAAGAGCCACCATATCATCCATGAGCGCGATGCCCTCATGCTGGTGACCCTGCATCCACAATGAACAGGCCTTGGCCGTCATCATGTTGATGGTCGGCGAGAGTTGGAAAGTTTGAGCTAGCTGCAGCTCCATGTCATAGGCGTAGTGCCCGAGGCCAGCCTCCGCCTCGGCGATCGCTTCATCATATTCGCCCCGGTAGAAGCGGGTATAAGACGTGGCATTGCGTCCGGTCATCTCCAGCATCGGATTGCGAGTGGCCAGCGCCATGGCCAGAACTTGAGAAGCGGTTTCCATCGCTTCGGACAGCCGCCCGCCAACGAACTGATTGGTCCACAATCCCCAGAGAGGGGCGTATATCCGGTCGGCCGCCTCAAGCTGCTCTGCCAATCGGATGGCGCGCCTGCAGGCATCTTCCACCTCCGGTGCCGCCCATCCGTATGCGGCCATTAACGCAGGGGCCAAAGCCGTGAGGACCGAGAGCTCGGTATCCATGCGGGTTGTGTCGGCGGGAAGCTGATCGAGATCAGCCAGCGCATGGCGAAAGTGGGCCACGGCCTCGTTCACAGCACTTCGTTTCTTGGCATTCTCTCCGGCAGCCAGCCAATGAGCTGCAGCGTCCTCATGAAAGCCCGCGCCTGAAAAGTGGTGCGCGAGGAGCTCTGGCCTGCTTTCCACCATCTCGGGAAAGCGTGCGGCGAGCACTTCCGCGATCCGCGCGTGGTAGCGCCGCCGCGTCTTGCGAAGAAGCGAGTCATAGGCAGCGTCGCGAACGAGGGCATGTTTGAAAAGATAGACGGGCAGCGCATCACCTTCCTGGTAGATCAGGCCCGACTGTTGCATCACGGCGAGCTGGCACCGTACCGTCTCCTCCGGCAACTGTGCGACGGCCACAAGCAGATCGCGGGAAAACTCACGTCCTATCGTCGCAGCAAGCTGAAAGAGCGGCCGCGCCTCGCCGAGGCGGTCAATACGAGCCATGAGCGACGCTTCCATCGAGGCTGGGACAACTTGCGATGACAGCGCGCTGACGAGCTCCCACGCATGCTCCCGCTCAACGAGCGCGCCGGACTCCATGACCAAGCGCGTGACCTCCTCGAGAAAGAGCGGATTGCCAGCTGCCCGTTCCCGAATCTGCCAAGCTACATCGGGCGGAAATGGTTTGTCCTTAGCCACCTTCCGGATGAATGTTTCTGATTCCGCAGGATCAAGTGCCTCCAGTTCGATCTCGGTCACATTCGTTGCTGCCATCCACGTTGGCAAAAACTCCAGGCGGGCAGTGAGCAGCATCATTAAACTCGCGCTCCGCATCGATGAAATTAGCTGGCGCAAAAGCTCGACGCTGGAGGGATCGGCCCAATGAAGATCCTCGATAACAAAGAGGACCGGCGCGCGCCGCGTAAGGGCGCGCAGAACTTCAACGAGGATATCCATCGTACGCTGACGGGCGCGCACAGATGAAAGATCTGGCGCTGGCCAAACTGCGGGATCAATCGGAATCGAAAGAATGGATGAGAGCAGCGGCACGGCATCCCTGGTGGCAATCCCAAGCTCGGCCATGCGCTTCTCGATACGCCCCACCTGCTCCTCCAGCGGTACACCCTCAAGCCCCAGCCGGGAGATGAGCAGGTCAACGAAGGGATGAAACGCGGTTTCGGCTGCGGATGGGATGCAGCGCGCCACCAGCACATCGGTTTGGCTATCTGCGTTCTCACCGCGGCTGACTTCAACAAGACGCGATTTCCCGATACCCGGTTCACCGCGCAGGAGCACAAATTGAGAAATACCTCCGGCCGCGCGCGCCCAGATTTGCCGGATGCGCTCGCGCTCGCTGGCGCGGCCGACAAACGGGGTTCGAGCTGCGTTCAAACCCGCAGCTTTGTTACCCGACGGAACCAGCCTAAAAAGCTCCACCGGCCGCTCGACTCCTTTTAGCTTGCGAACGCCCATCGGTTCTGCGGCAAACGTCCCTGGCAGAAGCCGCCAGAAAGAGTCCGAGACGGCCACTTCACCCGGCGCCGCTTCTGCCTGGGCCCGCGCGGCTATGTTCGGGGTTTCTCCAATGGCAGCCACCCGCTCGGAGCCGCCGCCCGCCAGCGTTCCGACCACCACGCGCCCGCTGTCAATGCCGATCCGCACCTGGAGGTCGAGCTTGGTCGCATTGGCAAGCTGACGCACCGCCTCCAGCATCTCGAAGGCGCAGCGGGCTGCACGCGATGCGTCATCCTCATGAGCGTGCGGGTAGCCGAAATAGACCTCGATGCTGTCGCCCCTATGTTGCGCCACGAAGCCGCCCTGCCGGAGCACAGCGGCCTCGCATGTGCGCTGGTAGGCCCCCACAACATCCCGCAGGTCTTCCGCATCCAGGCGGTGGGACAGCGGCGTGGATCCCACAAGGTCGCAGAACAGCACACAGACGTGCCGGCGTTCTGCCTCATGTTCATTGCCAGTAACCGCATGGAGCGCTTTCCCGCAGCCTCCGCAAAAGCGCGCGGCGGCGGCATTCTCGAACCCGCATAGCGGACAGATCACCGTGTGCTCCCTGGCGGGAGATCCGGCGCACGCCTCGCTTGCCATGCTTCGGTCTCCTCGGCGAGGATCATGAGTGCACGGGCCACAAGATCGCCAGGACCGGCAACGGGGGCGTTTGAGGTGAAAGGTGCAGCTTGCCGCTCAAGCGGGCACGGGCTGCCTGCTTGCGCCGCGGCCGGATTGTAAACGTTCGGCACTTTCGAAAGCGGCGTCATTCCAGAGGCCGCTCGTTTGTGGTCTTGAGATGCTGATTCAATGACCGGCCTGACATCAAGGGTTTCAAGGTCATGATTAGACGGTCTCTCTTGGCCGGGCTTCGCCCTGGCAGCGTCCATGCTTCAAGCTGGCAAAGGAGAACGCGGATAAATGGAATTCACAAAGATAGCTTTGCCTTAACCTCCCGATCGGCCGGACGGACCAGACAATACAATTTAGGAAAAGAACGGTTAAGTTTATAACACAATCCTCCTTCTCTGCTAGAGCTTCATGAGCTTTGAAGGATTATCGCGGCGGTGCAATGGGCCACGCGCCTCGTGGCGAGACATGGGCTAGCTCTGATCAGCCTCCGGAAGCTCGGAGGATGACGAACTGTACATGCCCAGAGGGCCGGAGGCCGAGGGCCCAGTCATCAAGCGTGCTTTAAGCGTGCTTTCGATTGTGCCCGGCCGCCCGCCAGCCAATGTCGCGGCGGCAGAAGCCTTCCGGCCAGTCTATCCTGTCGATCGCGGCATAGGCGCGAGCGCGTGCTTCCGCCACATCGGCGCCAAGAGCGGTGATATTGAGGACGCGGCCGCCATCGGCGAGGAGTTTTTCGCCCTCGCGTCTCGTCCCGGCATGAGTGATCACAATGAAGGGCATGGCTCCGGCACGCTCGATCCCGCGAATTTCGCTTCCCCGGTGTGGCGCACCGGGATAGCCCTTGGCGGCAAGAACGACGCTAAGCGCCGTTTGGGCAGACAGGCGTACCGGCCGTTCTGGCAGCTTTTCTGCGGCGCAATCCAGCAGAAGCGCGAGCAGATCATCTTCGAGACGCGGCAACATTGCTTGGGTTTCAGGATCGCCGAACCGCACATTGTATTCGATGAGCTTTGGCCCATCCGCGCAAATCATCAGACCAGCGAAAAGGACACCCTTGAAAGGAGCGCCCATCGCGGCCATTCCTTCAAGCGTCGGCTCGATGATCTCCCTCATGACGCGTTTGCTCATCTGCGCATCCATGATAGGGGCCGGCGAATAGGCTCCCATTCCGCCGGTGTTGGGACCGCTCTCGCCTTCCCCTGCCCGCTTGTGATCCTGGGCCGAGGCAAATTCGATGGCACGTTTGCCGTCACAAAGCGCGAAATATGAGACTTCCTCGCCTTCGAGAAAATCCTCGATGACGACCTTCTCCCTGGCCCTGCCGGAGCCGCCCAAGAAACTCGCCTCAATCGCAGCTTCCGCCTCTTCGAGGCTCATCGCCACGGTGACGCCCTTGCCCGCCGCGAGCCCGTCCGCCTTGATCACGATGGGAGCTCCCTTTTCACGCACGTAGGCCCTGGCTGATGCGGCATCGGTGAAACAGGCATAGCCCGCCGTTGGAATTTGATGCTGGCGGCAAAACTCCTTGGCAAAGGCTTTGGACCCTTCGAGCATGGCGGCCGCCTTGCCGGGGCCGAAACCCTTGATCCCAGCCGCCGCCAGATCATCGATAATGCCAGCGACGAGCGGCGCTTCAGGCCCAACCACGACGAAATCAATCTTATTCGCCTTACAAAAGGCCACGACCGCTTGATGATCGCCGATATCGAGAGCAGCAGTCCGCGCAAGCGCCGCCATGCCCGGATTGCCAGGTGCCACGAATAGAGCCGTGAGCAAAGGACTCTTCGCAAGTGCAATGGCGAGAGCGTGTTCGCGTCCGCCCGAACCAAGAAGAAGGACGTTCATGAGGCTTCGATACTCCGGTGCGAAGTCCAGGAAAAATCATAATCCAGCAAACCGCAACCGGTTACCTTTAGCAGCTGCCACACCTTGGTTCTCGGGTTCTCGCGGCTGGAAATATTGGGCTCTCATGGCCGAGACAATTGGCGCTTGGCCTCCGAATCCATGCTGTAAGCAGAACCTATCTCCGGCCAAACAGCTTTTCGATATCGGCAAGTTTTAGCTCAATGTAGGTTGGCCGCCCGTGATTGCATTGGCCGCTGCCCGGCGTGCGTTCCATCTCGCGAAGAAGCGCGTTCATTTCCTCCGCCCCGAGACGGCGGCCAGAGCGCACTGAATGGTGGCAGGCCATGGTTGCCAGCACATGATCAAGACGCTTTTCGAGCGGTGCTGAGGCTTGCTCATCCTCACGAAGCGAAGCCGCAAGATCGCGGACGAGACTTGATACGTCCCCGCTTTTCAAAAGCGCTGGCATCTCATGAACAGCGACGGCACCCGGCCCAAACCCCTCGACATAAAGGCCGAATTCCCGCAATAGCGGGGCAGCGTCCTCGATGCGTTCGGCATCGGCCTGTTCCAGTTCGACGATGACTGGGATGAGCAGCACTTGGCGCTGCACACTCCCGCCAGCACGTGCGGCCTTCAAGCCTTCATAGACAAGGCGCTCATGTGCGGCATGCTGATCGACGATGACGATCCCGTCCCGGGTCTGGGCGAGAATGTAACCATCATGGATCTGCGCCCGCGCGGCGCCGAGCGGCGCGCCGATATCTTCCGGTGCGGGCGGCTGCTCATGGGGACGCGTATCGGCGGCGATAGCCCCTTGGATGAGCGCATAACCGCCAATCTCTGGCGGAGTGCTCTCGGAAAAGCCCGGATAGGCTGGCGAGTTGCGCCAATCCCAGCCGGAGGCAGGCGCGCGAGGGGGTATCACACCGCCCAGGCTGACACGCCGGGCAAGAAGGCCAGCGGCTGCCGCCCCCTGTGCCGGGGTGGCGCGATGAAGCGCGGACTCCAAAGTCTGCTTCAAGGCGCCAATCACAAGGCCGCGAATGAGGCCGGAATCACGAAAGCGCACCTCTGCCTTGGCCGGATGGACATTGACGTCAACGTTGCGCGGATCGCAATCGAGGAAGAGGACAAGGGCCGGATGGCGCCCTTGCGGCAAATAATCGGCGTAAGCCGCGCGCACCGCGGCCATGAAAAGCTTGTCGCGGACAGGGCGCCCATTGACGAAGAGATATTGCGCCTGCGCATTGGCCTTGTGCCAGGTCGGCAGGCCGGCAAAGCCTTCGAGCCGGATGCCCTCCCGCACGGCTTCAATACGCAGCGCGTTGGCGCGAAACTCATCACCTAGAATATCGGCAAGCCGAGACAGCAGCGCCTCTTCGCCTTCGCCGCGCGCAAGCAAATCAAAGATCGAGGTCTCGGCAGACGCGAACGTAAAGCGCACATTTTTATGTGCCATGGCAAGCCGCTGGACGGCGTCCGCGCAGGCACGCGCTTCCGCGCGATCGGACTTCAGAAACTTCAGCCGCGCCGGAGTAGCGGCGAAGAGATCGTGCACTTCAACGCGCGTTCCCGGCGGTTTGCCGCAAGGCGCAAGCGGGTGCTTGCGGCCTTGATCGACACGGATCGAAAATCCATGCGGCGCGCCTTTCAGCCGCGAAGAAATATCGAGCGTTGCCACCGAGCCGATCGAAGGAAGGGCCTCACCCCGGAAACCAAGCGTTGCGATATGGGAAAGATCGCCATCCGGCAGTTTGGATGTCGCATGGCGTTCAACGGCAAGATCGAGATCCTCAGGCGCCATTCCGCTCCCATTGTCGATGACACGGATGAGCCGCCGGCCTCCCGCTTCTATTGCGACGTCGATGCGGGACGCGCCGGCGTCAAGCGCATTCTCGACGAGCTCCTTGACGGCGGCGGCCGGCCGCTCCACCACCTCGCCCGCCGCGATGCGATCGACAAGAACAGGATCAAGACGGCGGACGGGCATGGCTCTCATCACCTGAAACCTATCAAGATGGAAGGGTTGAATTGCCCAGGGCTGGAGTAAGGGGGCTCTCTTGAAAACAGAGCCGCATTTACTTGAAAACAGAGCCGCATTTATAAGGGAGAATCAACGCCGGACTTGTCTCCACAAGCCTTATCCGCAGCTTTCGGGCGGGCTGAGAGCCACGCTGAGGCCATTCCCCAAGAGGCTTTATTCCCCGCATGTTCGTGCTAGAAGAAACATATGGCCACGATCTTCGATCTGCTTTCGCTCCGAATTAGGGGCCCCGCCCGCGCTTGAGCGGCGAGCCGCTTGGCTTGCGCTCGGCCCGGCCGGGAACCGACTTCTCCTCAAATCCAACGGCGCGGCCGTGCCGCGCGAGCAGGCCCGAAACACTCATGGACGATAAGACAAGCGGCGGCACGCTTGCGGAAGCCCCGCCCGACTATTCGAAGAGCCTCTATCTGCCCCGCACGGATTTTCCGATGCGCGGCGGCTTGCCGAAGAAAGAGCCGGAACTCCTCGCGCGCTGGCACGAGATCGGTCTTTACCAGCGCCTGCAGGATGCGGGCCGGGGCAAGCCGAAATTCGTGCTGCACGACGGGCCGCCCTATGCCAATGGCAATATCCATATTGGCCATGCGCTGAATAAGATTTTGAAAGACCTTGTCACCCGCTCGCAGCGGATGCTGGGAAAAGACTCAAATTATGTGCCCGGCTGGGATTGCCATGGCCTGCCGATCGAATGGAAGATCGAGGAAAATTACCGCGCCAAGGGCAAGAACAAGGATTCCGTCCCGGTCAATGAGTTCCGCCGCGAATGCCGCGCCTTCGCCGGGCATTGGGTCGATGTGCAAAGGGAGGAGTTCAAGCGGCTCGGCGTGATTGGCGATTGGGAGCACCCTTATCTCACGATGAGCTATGCCGCCGAGGCGCAGATCGCCCGCGAGATCATGAAATTCGCTGCAAACGGCCTCCTTTATCGCGGCTCGAAACCGGTGATGTGGAGCGTTGTGGAAAAAACCGCTCTCGCCGAGGCGGAGGTCGAATATGAAGACCACGTCAGCGATACGGTGTGGGTGGCGTTTCCTGTACTCCGTTCGAAGGCTAGCGCCCTCTCGGACGTAAAAAACGCGAAAATCGTTATTTGGACCACGACCCCTTGGACAATCCCGGCGAATAGAGCCATCGCATATTCGTCCAAATTAAACTATCATTTGCTTGTCCCGCGTGCGCCAGATCCACGTCCACTTCCGATTACGGAAGCCGATTTATCACCTCGTGAAAAAGAATTAGCATCAGAAATCTGTAGTTCTGCAGCAGAATATGCTGAATATCTAACAGAAGATGCAGGAGATCGTCAGAGATTTGCAGAAAAATTTGGAAATACATGTTTTCTTGTCAGCGCTAATGATACACTTTACTATGATTTCTTAAAGAAAATCGGTTTCAAAAACATTATTTTCGATAAACGCAAAATCAGCGGGCAGCTCTTAGCTGGAACGATCTGCGCACATCCTCTCGCCGAGACAATCCCCGGCTACGCCTTCGAGGTTCCTCTCCTTGATGGCGAACATGTAACCGAAGACACCGGCACCGGCTTCGTCCACACCGCGCCGGGCCATGGCCGCGATGACTTCGACATTTGGATGGCGCACAAGATTGAACTGGAGAACGAAGGCATCGACACCCGCATCCCCTACACCGTCGATGCCGACGGCTTCTTCACGGAGGAAGCACCGGGATTTACGGGCCGCCGTGTCATTGACGATAAGGGCAACAAGGGCGACGCCAATGAGGCTGTCATCAAGGCCTTGATTGAAGCGGGCAGCCTCGTCGCGCGCGGGAAACTGAAACACCAATATCCCCATTCCTGGCGTTCGAAAAAGCCGGTGATATTCCGCAATACGCCGCAATGGTTCATCGCGCTCGACAAGCCGATTGAAGCCGGGGAGACCTTGCGCGAGATCGCCCTGCGTGAGATCGCCGTCACGTCGTGGTACCCGCCGGCCGGGGAAAACCGCATCACCGGCATGATCGCCAACCGGCCAGATTGGGTCGTCTCGCGCCAGCGTGCCTGGGGCGTGCCGATCGCGATCTTCGTCAACAAGGACACAAAGAAAATTCTTGCCGACGAAAAGGTCAATCAGCGCATCGCGGACGCCTTCGAACAGGAAGGCGCCGATGCCTGGTTTGCCGAAGGAGCAGCCGCGCGGTTTTTAAAGCCGGAGCATGACCCGGAACACTATGAAAAGATCGATGATGTTCTCGACGTCTGGTTCGATTCGGGTTCGACTCATGCTTTCACGCTCGATGACCCCGCGCATTTTCCAGCTCTTGCGGGCATCCGCCGGATGCGCGATGGCGGGCCGGATGTGATCATGTATCTCGAGGGCTCCGACCAGCACCGGGGCTGGTTCCATTCTTCCCTGCTCGAATCATGCGGCACACGCGGGCGGGCCCCTTACGACGCGGTTCTGACCCATGGCTTCGTTCTCGACGAGAAGGGGCAGAAGATGTCGAAATCGCTCGGAAATGTCGTTGCGCCGCAAAGCGTCATCAAGGATGCCGGCGCCGACATTCTCCGGCTCTGGGTGGCAGCTTCGGATTATTCGGATGATCTGCGCATCGGGCCTGAAATCTTAAAAACTTTCGTCGAGACCTACCGCAAGCTGCGCAACACCATCCGCTGGATGCTCGGCTCGCTTGCCCATTATGATGCCGCCTCCACCCTCGGCTTTGAGGCGATGGGCGAACTTGAAAGACTCATGCTTCATCGCCTCGCCGAACTCGATGGCGAGATCCGGAAGGCCTATGAAGAGTTCGACTATAAGCGCGTTGTCGCCCGGCTTACGGCCTTTCTCAATACCGATCTCTCGGCTTTTTATTTCGATATTCGCAAGGACACGCTTTATTGCGAGCCGCCTTCGAGCGAAAAGCGCCGCGCCGCGCTTGAAGCAATCGAGCAGATATTCCGGTCGGTGACTCTGTGGCTCGCGCCGGTTCTCGCTTTCACTTCGGAAGAGGCCTGGCTTTCGCGCTATCCGCAAGCGGTCTCGATCCATCTGGAAGAGTTTCCGGAGATTCCACATTTTTGGCGTGACGATGCGCTCGCCGCAAAATGGGAAAAAATCCGCCGCGTGAGGTCGGCCGTCACGGGCGCCCTTGAGATCGAGCGGGCGCAAAAACGTATCGGCTCCTCTCTCGAGGCGGCGCCGCGGGTCTATATTACCGATGACAGTCTGCGGAGAATTCTGGAATCGGTCGACTTCGCCGACATCTGCATCACTTCGGATATTGTGATCATGTCCGGTGAAGGCCCCGCGGATGCTTTCCGGCTCGACGATGTCTTGGGGGTCGCTGTCCTGCCGGAACGTGCGCAGGGCCGCAAATGCGCAAGGTCCTGGAGGATTTCCCCGCTTGTCGGCACCGATCCGGAGTTTCCTGGGGTGAGCCCGCGCGATGCCCAGGCGCTGCGGGAATTGCGGGCCTTGGGGCAGTGGCCGTGAGGCCCCGCCTCTTGGGGTTGCTGGCGGCGGGCGCAACGCTCGCCGCCGACCAGGCAAACAAGCTTTGGCTTATCTTTGCTTATGGGATTGAGGCACGCCAGCCTATCCGGCTCGCACCGTTCTTCGATGTGGTCTATGCCAAAAATCCCGGCATTTCCTATTCGCTTCTCCCGGCCCAAAACGGACCCGAGCGGATCGCCCTTCTTGCCCTGACCCTTGCCGCCACGGGTTTTCTTTGCTTTTGGCTGTGGCGCGCCGGAACGAAGACTGCGGGGCTCGGCCTTGGACTTATCGTTGGCGGTGCACTTGGGAACGCCTATGACCGGCTGGCCTATGGGTTCGTCGCCGACTTCTATCACTTTCACATTGGTTCATTCTCCTGGTATGTCTTCAATCTTGCGGATGTCGCCATCGTCTCGGGCGTCATGCTGCTGATTTATGACTCCTGGGGCCCCGCGAAAAAGAGAGGCGAATCCAGCCAGGCAGCAGGGCGGTGACGTCTCGTTGCCAGGCGTTTGCCGCCAAAAAGCCTTGAACATGGACAAAATAACGCGTGAAATGAGTCCCGCGGTATAGGGACTTTCGCAATTCGCGGAGCGTTCCCAGGATGAAGATCATAATCCCTGATATCGTTCCAGGGCGCCGCCTCGTAACGGCGGGGGCCGTCCTTTTGTCCGGCGCAGTGTTTTCTTTTGCATCCACGGCGCAGGCTCAGGAAAACGGCGTGCTCAATTCCATGCTCGGTGTTTTCGGCATTCAGTCCAACAAGGATCAGGATGCGGTCGACTATCACGCAAGGGCGCCGCTCGTTGTCCCGCCGCGTAACGATTTGCCCCCGCCAAAAGAGGCGGTGCGCGATCCAGCTTGGCCCAATGATCCCGATATCGCACGGGAGCGTAAGGCAGCTCTGGAGTCGCGAACCCCTGTCCGAAGCGCCAATGCGCAAGGTGATCAATCAGCGGCTAATGGAGGGAGTCTTTTGCCCTCTGATGGCCCGCCCGACGATTGCCAAGGGCAAGGTTTCGGGATCTGCCTCAATGCTCCGCTGAAGGCGGTGAAATCCATAATGACGGGTTTCGGCAGTTCGGATACGATCCAGCCGGGACAAGAACCCGCGCGCCGCTATCTGACCGACCCTCCGCCGGGTTACAGAAAGGCCACGGCGGTTGCGAAGGCAACTGCCGATCCGCCCAAAAAGGATAACAAGCCGGAGGACACCGACGCCGCCAAATACATCCGCTCGCCAGAGCGTAAGCTTCCCGTTGACAACTGATTGCTACCTTTCGGAGTTCCGCACGGCGGGGGAAGCAAACTCAGCGGCGGCCGCGCATAAAACTTTCCCGGTTTCTGCGATTCCATCCTATATTGCTCTTAAGGCCTACCCTGGAGAGCGCAGTATCGCTCCCCGCAGGCAAGCCAACGGATCAATGCTTAGAAAGCGATGGATGGAATGTCTTTTGGTAACGCCATTCCGGCGCGCGAGAGCGTCTTTCTGAACCCTTCAGCGCTGGCAGAGGGCAAACCGGGCGGTCCTGCGATCACGCAGGCCAAGCTCGCCAACGGCCTTGATATCGTCATCATCGAGGATCACCGCGCTCCCGTCGTGACTCATATGATCTGGTATCGCAACGGCTCGGCTGAGGATCCGCCAGGCAAGTCCGGCATCGCACATTTTCTTGAACATCTGATGTTCAAGGGCACAAAAACCCATCCGCAAGGCAAGTTCTCGCAATTGATCGCCGACCTTGGCGGACAGGAAAACGCTTTTACCTCAAACGATTACACAGCCTACTTCCAGCGCGTAGCCAAGGAACATTTGGACGTCTGCATGGATTATGAGGCCGACCGGATGAAAAATCTGGTTTTAAGTGATGAGGAGGTGCGCCCCGAGCGCGATGTTGTCCTCGAGGAGCGCAGGATGCGCACCGATTCCGACCCCTCCGAGCAGCTGAGCGAGGCCTTGCAGGCCGCTCTCTTCACCCAGCACCCCTATGGCAAGCCGATCATTGGCTGGCACCATGAGATCGAAAGTCTCGATCGGGCCGACGCCCTTGCCTATTACAATCGCTTTTACACGCCGGAAAACGCCGTTCTCGTCATCGCGGGTGACGTCGCCCCCGCTGAAGCGCTTCGCCTCGCGGAGAAATATTATGGTCCCATTCCCGCTTCCGGCGCCCCACCGAAACGGCTTCGCCTGCGCGAACCCGAACCTCGCGCTCATCGTCTCCTGACGCTTGCCGACGAAAAGGTTGAGCAGCCAACCCTTCAGACCATATTTCTCGTTCCCTCCTATAAGTCGGCTGCGCCTGGCGAGGCCGAGGCGCTTGAAGTTCTCGCGCATCTTCTCGGCGGGGGCCAAACAAGCCTCCTGTTCAAGACCCTGGTCATCGACGAGAAGCTCGCGGTCACGGCAGGAGCACACTATCAAGGCACCTCTGTTGATGACACCCGTTTTTATGTTTTCGCGGTGCCCGCGCCAAAAGTTTCTCTTGAACGTCTCGACGCCGCGATCGGCGGGGTGATCGCTGGCGCAGCGCAGAGGATCGAAGAGGCCGGCGTCCGGCGCGCCAAAAACCGCCTTGTCGCCGAGGCGGTTTACGCACAGGACAATCAGGCAACTCTTGCGCGCTGGTACGGCAGTTCGCTGGCGGTAGGCCTCAGTCTTGAGGATGTTAAGCAATGGCCCAAGCGGATCGAGGCGGTGCGTATCGAGGACATTAAAAAAGCGCTCCGCTGGCTCGACAAGAAACGCAGCGTTACAGGTTATCTTCTGCCCGCAAGCGCTGAAAGCTCTCCCCCAACAGCTCCTGCCGGCGAAGCCGCATCCCTCGCGCTCTGAACTTACATGCCCGGCCCATGCGGAACCGCGGCTCTTGGAAAAAACATGACAGCTCTTGCCGCCCCTGAAACCACATCGCGTGCCTCGACCGTCCAGAAAATCGTCTCCAAGGGCGGCATCGAGGCATGGCTCGTCGAAGACTATGCGGTCCCTCTGATCGCGCTCGAATTCGCCTTCAAGGGCGGTGCCGCGCAGGACCCGGCCGGCAAACCCGGTGCCGCTACGCTTCTTGCCGGGCTTCTCGATGAGGGAGCGGGGCCTTATGATTCGGAAGGCTTTCATCGCGCCCTCGATGAAGATGCGATTGAAATATCCTTCTCCGCCAACCGCGACGATCTCAGCGGCCATATGCAGACCTTGGCGCAAAATTCGGCGCGCGCTTTTGAGCTTCTGCGGCTCGCCGTGACGGAGGCGCGCCTAGACTCTGAACCTTTCGAGCGGGTCATGCGCCAGATCGCTGCAAGCCTGAAGCGCGAGGCGAACGATCCGGATTTTGTTGCGGGCCGGAGCTTTCGCGCCTTCGCCTATCCAAACCATCCTTATGGTCTGCCCTTGCGAGGCGATCTTTCCACTCTTCCCGCTCTGACGCGCGCCAATCTGATCGACATGCGCGCCGCGACATTAGCGAGGGATAATCTCAAGATCGCCGCCGTTGGCGCCATCGACGCAGATACGCTCGCCCGCCATCTTGACGATGTCTTCGGCCCCCTGCCCGCCATGGCAGTTTTGACTCCTGTGCCGCCCGCTCTTTTCTCGGGCATCGGGACACGGCATGTGACCCGTATCGACGTGCCGCAATCGGCGATCCGCTTTGGCCGCGAGGGCATCGCCCGCAAGGACCCGGATTTCATCGCCGCCACGGTCGTCAATCATATCTTGGGCGGCGGCATATTCTCGGCGCGCCTCTTCCGGGAAGTGCGCGAGAAGCGCGGGCTCGCCTATTCGGTCCATTCACATCTGACGACGCATGATCATGCCGCCATGTTCTCTGGCGGCACATCCACCAAGAACGAGCGTGCCGCCGAGTCGATGCAAGTCATAGAGAAGGAAATTCTCAGTCTCGCGAATGAAGGCCCAACAGAGGAAGAACTCGTCAAGGCGAAGAAATTTCTCGTCGGCTCCTATGCGCTGCGATTTGATACTTCGACCAAGATCGCAAACCAGCTTCTGCATCTGCAATTGGACGGTTTTGACACCGAATACCTCGACGAACGCAATAGGCTCATCGAGGCGGTAACGATGGAAGACGCCAAACGCGCCGCCAGGCGCCTTTTCGGCGACGGCAAGCTTCTCGTGACAGTCGCCGGGCAGCCTGAAGGGATGTGAAGACTTCTCCTGAGAGATGGCGCGGGCCAAAACACAAGGCCAATCTATCCCCAGCGTCTTGAGGCGCGCCACAAGATCCATTGGCGGCGCCACTGCGGCAACTCGATGACTGTTTTGAAGGGGTCGTAGTCTGGCCTTTCCATCAGCCGCAGATAGGGCTCACAGAGACTGACAGCCAAAAAAGCTGCCCGCCTGTTTTGGGGAAGGCCCCGCAGCTGAGCCTCGAAGGCTTTGAGATGCGTGCGGGCAAGACCGCGCATATCCGCGAGCGCAGCGCAGACCGCCGGCGAAGCGCGCCCGGAGACAAGATCGTCAGGCTCGGCCCCATGCGCGCGCAGAAATTCGGCGGGAACAAAAACCTGGCTGCGCGCAGAATGCCAAGGCAGGGCCCGCAACAAGCCGGTAATCCCATACGCGATGCCAGCGTGAACCGCCACAGCGGCATCCGCGCTGGTCTCCTCCCCTTCCAGAACCAGCGCGGCAAGGCGGAAAAGAGTTGAACAGGTCGCCTGGGCGTAGGATTCGAGTGCCTGCACGGATTCCACCGCTTCATTGTAAAGATCGCGAAGCCGCGCGTCGATCAATTCAATCAGCGGCTCCCTCGGGAGGCGAAAACGGGCAAGCGTATCGATGAGGGCCGCGGCGGCGGGACTGGCCGCGAAGCCCGTCTCGTTTTTGCCGCCGAGAGCATCGCGCCACCACTGGAACCGGATTTCACCGAGCAGAGGCTCGGAGACAATCTCCCTCACGCGCGCGATTTCCAGGCTGAACGCATAAAGGGCGTGAATGTGCGGCCGCAACGCCTGCGGGATAAATAGGCTTGCAAGCCAGCGGTCCCGGTCGCCGCGCCGGAGCACCTCCCCGCAATAGGCATAATCAGAATTGCTTGGCTGCGGCTGCCCGTGCATCAAGGCTCTGTCAGAAGTGCCGCCGCGGCGCGGCGTCTTTCGCCTTCCATCGCACGGGTGCCGGACAAAAAGCCAGCGTATCTCGCCTCGTTCATGAGCACTTACTTGATCCGCGCCTGGGAAGCGTACCGCCCGCCTTCCTTTATGCCGGTGTCTTCGCAGGCTTGCCTGCCGGAGACGGGGCAGCACCCACGACATCGCTGCGAAGGCCGAGATAGATCAGCATAGGGGAGCAGATGAAGACCGAGGAATAGGTTGCGACGAAAATCCCCCAGATCATCGCCAGCGAAAACGAACGGATCACTTCGCCCCCGAAGACAACAAGCGAAATCAGGGCAAGAAACACGGTCGTCGCGGTCATGATCGTGCGTGGGAGCACGGCATTGACGGAAACATCGATCAGCTGGTCGGTCGGCATTTTGCGGTATTTACGCATCATCTCGCGAATGCGGTCGAGGACGACAACGGTCTCGTTCAAGGAATAGCCGACAATCGTCAGAATGGCGGCAATGGAAGTTGTGTTGAATTCGAGCCTCGTCAGCGCAAAGAAGCCGACCGTCAGCAGAAGATCGTGCATTGTGGCAATGATTGCGCCAACCGCGAACTGCCATTCGAAGCGAAACCAGAGATAGCACAGCACGGCAAGGATCGAAATGACGACACCGAGCGTGCCTGATTGAACGAGCTCCCCAGAGACGCGAGGGCCCACGACTTCGGTACGGCGGACCTCATACCCATCGCCGATCGCATCTTTCACGCGGTTCACCGCAGCCTGCTGCGCAGCATCGCCGCCGGGCTGAAGCCCAAAACGCATGGTCACTTCTGACGGGCTGCCAAAGGATTGCACCTCGACATCGCCAACCTTGAGATGCTCGGCGGCCGAGCGCAATTTCGCAAGGTCCGCCGGTCCGCTCTTGGCACGCAGCTCAAGCAAGGTGCCGCCAGAAAAGTCGATGCCAAAGTTCATCCCCACATTGAGGAATAGGATGACCGAAACGATCGAGAGAACCGCCGAGAAGGGATAGCTCACGCGCCGGAAGCGCATGAATGGAAATTTTGTGTCCTCGGGCGCAAGGCGCAGGAGCTTCATGCGGGAGAGCCTTCTACCAAAAGAGAGCGGCCTTCGGGAAAGCAATGTTCAGTCAGCGGTTTTGACCCGCGCCGAGGCGAATTGGCAAGCCGCATCGAAAAAACCTGTCCTTAGCCGTCTTACTTCAAAGTCATCCTGCAGCGGGCTGCAAAAACGTCAAATAGGCAACCGCGCCGGCCGCTTGTAGCGATACCAAAGCGCAATCATCATCTGCGTCATCGTCACTGCCGTCACAATCGAGGTAAGGATACCAAGTGCCATCGAGACGGCGAAGCCGCGCACCGGTCCTGAGCCCAGAAAATACAAGATGGCCGCCGCAACAAACATGGTCACGTTTGAGTCGACGATCGTCGCAAAAGCCCGCTTGAAGCCTGCATCGAGCGCAGAGATAATCGAGCGTCCAAGATGGGCTTCCTCGCGGATGCGCTCATAAATCAAGACATTGGCGTCAACAGCCATGCCAATGGTCAGCACGATGCCGGCGATGCCCGGAAGAGTCAGCGTCGCCCCGAGCAGGACGAGACCCGCGAAGATAAAGGAGACATGCACCGCAAGAGCGATATTCGCGAAGACGCCGAATATCCCATAAGTGATCAGCATGTAGGTGGCGACCAGGATTGCACCGACATAGGCCGCCCGTTCTCCGGCATCGATCGAGTCCTGCCCAAGGCCAGGCCCCACCGTCCGCTCCTCAACAATCGTAAGCTTCGCAGGCAAGGCGCCAGCACGCAGAAGAATTGCAAGATTATTGGCCGATTCGACCGTGAAATGGCCGGAGATCTGACCGGATCCGCCTGTAATGGGTGTGAGGATGCGCGGCGCAGAGATCACCTTGCCGTCAAGAACGATGGCAAACAGTTTGCCGACATTTTCCGACGTGACCTCGCCGAACTTCTGGCCGCCGCGAATATTGAAGCGGAAATTGACGACTGGCTCCTGGGTGCGGCTATCAAAACCGGGCTGGGCATCGGTCAAATCCTCGCCCTGCACCATGACTCTCTTCTCGACCGGTAATTTGCCGGGCTGGTCGACCTGATCGAGAAGTTCGATATCAGCAGGATCAGCACCAGGCTCGGCGACAAGCCGGAATTCGAGCTTCGCCGTCGTTCCCAGAATTTCCTTGAGCTTGCTTGTATCCTGGAGACCCGGCACCTCAACAAGAATGCGATCGTTACCCTGGCGCTGAATGTTCGGCTCCGTCGTGCCAAGCGCATCGACGCGGCGCCGCAGAACTTCGATCGACTGCTCGACCGCGCGGCGGACCCGGCTGTCCACGCCAGCCTCTGTCACCGTGAACTGAATGAGTCCGCTGTCACTTTCAGTCACGTCAAAAGTCGCGGCACGCGCCGTGCCTATCCCGCCCCCAGAGGCTGCCGCCAGCTCCCTGAGTTTCGGCATGACCCGCGCGCGCTCAGCGGGATCTGGTATGCGCAATTGCACACCGCGCGGCAGGGCGCCGATCCCGCCCGTAATCGCGACTTTCTCCTCCCGCAGGGTGCGGCGAACGCTGTCGCGCAGATTGTCGACAAGCGATTTGATGACGGAATTGCTATCCACCTCCAAAAGCACATGCGACCCGCCCTGCAGATCGAGGCCGAGGACGATGGCGCGCGCGGGCACCCATTTTGGAAGATGCGAAATAAGCTCCTCACGATGGACCGGACTGAGCAAGCTCGGCACGATGAGGAGCAGCGCGGACGCCGTCATTACCAGAATGGATGTGATCTTCCAGGCCGGAAAGCGCAGCATGATGATGCAAATCTCAATGGTTTGGGAGGCGGCGGCCAGCCGCGCTTCCTGCTTCCTTCATCAAGGATTTAAGCCTGCTCCTTGACCGGCTCGCCCTTGGATCGGACGTTTGAAATCATCGCCCGGGCAACGCGGACCCTGACGTTCGGAGCGATTTCCAGTTCAATCTCCCCGTCGTCCACCACTCTCGTGACCTTGCCGATCAGGCCTCCGGTGGTGATCACGCTATCGCCCTTTCGCGTATTCTTGATCATATCCTCATGCTGCTTCGCCTTTCTGCGCTGCGGCCGGATGACTAGAAAATACGCGATAACAAAGATCAGCCCGAAGGGTATCAGCTGTACGAAGATATCCGGCCCAGAGGGCGGCCCTACAGGGGTTGCCTGGGCGAAAGCAGATGTGATCAAGATTCCTTCTCCTTGGTCCTAAGCCAGCCGAAGGCTTGCGTCCCTCAAGGCCTTCGTTGCATGGCGCGCGAATATAGCCACAGCGGGCGCGAAAGCAATGGCGGCGAGAGCTGCTGCCGCTAAAGACGATTCTGCGGCTTGCGGCGGCCAGCCGCGGCTGCCACAAGCTCTGCCGTCCTGCGGTCAGACTATCCAAAAACTCTGCAATTTTTTGAAGATCATGCTCTAAAACCGCTTCCACCATCCGACTCATCCTTGAAAGCCCCCACAATGACCGGAATAAAGGCCTCTCCCCCCCGGCGTGATGATCCATCACCGGAACGGGCGCTCGAACGGATTGCCGTCGCGCTTGAGAAACTCGCTGGCGTGCGGGAGCGGCTTTACGATTGCAGCGCCGCCGACGCCTTCATTTTCGACGCGCGAGCCGAAGCTCTCGTCCCTGTTTTCAGGGTAAGCCGTGTCGATATCTCGCTCCTGAGGGGGATCGACCAGGCGAGAGATACCTTGCTTGCCAATACCGAGCGTTTTGCGCAGGGCTTCGCGGCCAATAATGCGCTTCTTTGGGGCGCGCGCGGCATGGGTAAATCCGCTCTTATCAAAGCCGTCCATGCCGCAATCAATAAGCGGCTTGCCGGTTCTCCCTCATTCAGACCGCTCAAGCTCATCGAGATTCATCGCGAGGACATCGAAGGTCTGCCTGCCCTCATGGCACTGCTGCGTGCTGAGCCCTGGCGGTTTCTCGTTTTTTGTGACGATCTTTCTTTCGATGGAGAGGACGCAAGCTATAAATCGCTCAAAGCCGTCCTCGAAGGCGGGATCGAGGGACGGCCACCCAATGTCCTCTTCTATGCAACGTCGAACCGCCGCCACATCCTTTCGCGCGAGATGATCGAGAACGAACGCGGAAC
>Ga0070737_10000861_pt1 | contig 52778 bp, 45 predicted proteins | sample Coa_R1_10_FD_66438 | JGI IMG/M metagenome (GOLD analysis project Ga0070737, IMG submission 66438) | Surface soil microbial communities from Centralia Pennsylvania, which are recovering from an underground coalmine fire - Coalmine... | ecosystem: Environmental > Terrestrial > Soil > Unclassified... | reverse complement strand
GTTTGACGCGATCTCGAGCATCGGGATGGTCGAGCACGTGGGGGCTGAGCGGATCCAGCTGTACATGGACACGCTGGCGGGCCTGCTGGTGCCCGGTGGGCGGCTGCTCAACCACGGGATAGCGCGGCTGCGCGACCACGACCTGACTCAGGACAGCCCCTTCTCGCAGCGGTTCGTGTTCCCCGACGGGGTGCCGCTGCCGCTCAGCCGGATCATCGGCGCGATGGAGCGCGCCGAGCTGACGGTCAGCCACGTGGAGGGGTTCCCGGAGGACTACGTGCGCACGCTCAGCGAGTGGATCGAGCGCTTCGAGTCCCGCTATGACCGCGCCGTGGCGCTGATCGGCGAGCAGCGTGCCCGGGCCTGGCGCCTGTATCTGCGCGGCGCGCGGCGCGTGTTCTCGAGCGGGCGCTCATCCGTCTACCAGGTGCTCGCCGCGCGAGCCTGAGCGGCACGAGCGCCACGGTGCGGCACGAGCGCCACGGTGCACGAGCGTCCCGATGTGGCGCGGGTGGCGCGGTGCGGCGGGCGAGGCGGGCTGCCGGCCCACTCAAGCGGCCGGCCCGAGCCGAGCCGCTGGCGTTCACACAGCCGCCGCGGCGGCGGCTACGATCGCGCTGGTGACCCGGATCATCTGCCAGCAGCTTGCGCCTCGCGTCGGAAGCCTCGACTTCAACCGGCGGCTTGCGTTGGACGCGATCGAGGCGGCGGTGCGAGAGCGCGCCGACGTGATCATCCTGCCGGAGCTGGTCACCTCCGGCTACGTGTTCCAGTCGGCCCAGGAGGCGGCCGCCTGCGCGATCGATGCCGGCGATCCGCTGCTGTCCGAGTGGGCCGCCGCCGCCGGTCGCGGCGACGCGGTGGTGATCGGAGGCTTCTGCGAGCTGGGCCACGACGGCCGCGTCTACAACAGCGCCGCGATCGTCGACGGCAACGGCGTGCTCGGCGTCTACCGCAAGCTGCATCTGTGGGACCGGGAGAAGCTGTGGTTCACCCCCGGCGACGAGCCGCCGCGCGTGTACGACACCCCGGCCGGCCGGATCGGCGTGCTCATCTGCTACGACCTTGAGTTCCCGGAGATGGCCAGGACGCTGGCGCTGGCGGGGGCGGAGCTGATCGCCGTGCCGACCAACTGGCCGCTGGTCGACCGGCCCGAGGGCGAGCGCCCGCCGGAGGTGATCAACGCGATGGCCGCCGCCAGGCTCAACCGGGTCTACGTGGCCTGCTGCGACCGCGTCGGCACCGAGCGCGGGCAGGAGTGGACCGGCGGCACCGTGATAGTCGACGAGAACGGCTGGGTGCGGGCGTCGCAGACCGGTGTCGGCGAGGCCCGGGCGGCGGTCGATCTCACCCGCGCCCGGGACAAGAGCCTCACCACGCTCGCCGACGTGCTCGCCGACAGGCGCCCCGAGCTCTACGGCGCCGTGACCGCGCCGGCGGGCGGCTGAGCCGCCCGCCCGCGGGCAGGCTCACTCGGTAAGCGAGGCCTCCTCCGCCTCGGGCGCTCCATCTGACGCGGGCGCCGACGGGGACTCGGAAGAGGCGCTGCTCGCGGACGGGGCTGGGGACGAGAACCCGGCCTCAGACGCCGGTGCGGCGCCCGCGGCCAGGTGCGCGCCGACGGCGCCGGCCGCGCCGAGCGCGAGCGCGCCGAGCGCCCAGCCCGGCCCGTGCATGCGGTCGCCGCGGGCGGCGTCGACCGATGGCGATCCTGGCCCGGTCTCCGCGAGCGCCAGCGCCGCCGCGATCAGCACCACGTTGTACTCGTAGCCGCCCTTCGAAGCCCAGGGCCCGTTCTTCAGGTGCACCCGGTTGATCGCCGTCAGCATGGTCGCGGTCAGCACCGACGCGGCGAGCGGGGTGGCGGCGCCGAGCGCAATCAGCGCCCCGCCGCCGGCCTCCGCCGTACCGGCCGCGAGCGCGTGGCGGCGCCCCGGACGCAGGCCGAGCGATTCAAAGTGCGCGGCGGTGGCGTCCAGCCCGTTGCCACCGAACCAGCCGAACAGCTTCTGCGTGCCGTGGCCGACGAAGAAGCCGCCCACGGCCGTCCTGAGCAGCAGGCGACCTGGAGTGATTCTCATGCGCTGCACCGTAGCAGAGCGGTTGCGCGCACAACTGCCGCCACCCTGCCCGGCCTCGGCGTCCACCGCGGGGGCCGGCGGGCGCCGATCGGAGTATCTTCCGCCAGCAGCGGCCGATCGACACAGGAGGAGCGGATGAGCAGCACCGTAAACGTGCGCCTGAACGTCAACGGCGTCGAGCACACGCTGGAGGTGGAGCCACGGCTGCTACTCGTGCACGCGCTCCGCGACCAGCTGGGGCTGACCGGCACCCACGTCGGTTGCGACACCTCCAACTGCGGCGCCTGCACCGTGCACATGGACGGCCGGGCGGTCAAGTCCTGCACCGTGCTCGCGGTCCAGGCTGAGGGCAGCGAGATCACGACGATCGAGGGGATCGGCAGCGAGGAGCAGATGCACCCGATGCAGGAGGCGTTCTGGGCCAACCACGGCCTGCAGTGCGGCTACTGCACGCCGGGGATGATCATGGCCGCGATCGCCCTGCTCGACGAGAACCCCAACCCGACCGAGGAGGAGGTTCGCCGCGGCCTTGAGGGCAACCTGTGCCGCTGCACCGGCTACCACAACATCGTCAAGTCCGTGCTTGACGCCGCGTCGAAGATGGGAGGCGTCCCCGCATGACCGCCGTCGCCGAGGCCCCCAGCGGCCGCCACATCGGGCGCTCGCTGCGCCGCAAGGAGGACCCCCGGCTGGTCTGCGGCCGGGCGCGCTACATAGACGACATCTCGCTGCCGGGCACCCTGTGGGCGGCGTTCGTGCGCTCGCCGGAGGCCCACGCCAGGGTCGTCTCGATCGACAGCTCGGCGGCGCTTGAGCGCGAGGGGGTGCGCGCCGTGTTCGTCGGCGAGGACCTCGCCGACCTGGCGGGGCCGCTGCCCCTGGCGTGGGTGCCGCCGGGAACCACCGTCAACAACCCGCCGCACTGGCCGCTGGCGCGCGGCACCGTCAAGCACGTCGGCGACCCGGTGGCGGTCGTGATCGGGGACGACCGCTACGGCGTCGCCGACGCGCTGGAGGACGTGATCGTCGAGTACGACCCGCTGCCGGTCGTCACCGACCCCGAGGCGGCGCTGAAGGGCGCGCCGTTCGTGCACGAGGAGCTGGGCACCAACGAGACGCACCGCTGGTCGCTGGGGGGCGGTGACCTTGAGGCGGGCTTCGCCGAGGCCGACGTGATCGTCGAGCGGCGGATCGTCAACCACCGCACCGCCGGCGCCCCGATGGAGACCCGCGGCGTGCTGGCCGACTACCGGGCGGGCGCGCTCACGGTCTGGAGCTCGACCCAGGTGCCGCACTTCCTGCGCCTGTTCCTTGCGATCCTGCTGGGCCTCAGCGAGGAGCGGGTGCGCGTGATCGCGCCGGAGGTCGGCGGGGGCTTCGGCTCCAAGCTGCAGATCTACGGCGAGGAGGTCGTCGCCGCGTGGGCGTCGCGCCGGCTGGGCCAGCCGGTCAAGTGGATCGAGACCCGCTCGGAGAACCTGTCGGTCACCCATCAGGGCCGAGACCAGATCGACCGCGTCAGGATGGGCGCCAAGCGCGACGGCACGCTGACCGCGCTGCACGTGGAGATCACCGCCGACCTCGGCGCCTACAACATGCTGCTGACCCCCGCGATCCCGTCGCTGGGGGCGTTTGTGATGAGCGGCGTCTACCGGATCCCGGCGGTCCGCACCGACATCGTCGGCGTGTTCACCAACAAGTGCCCGACCGACGCGATCCGCGGCGCCGGCAGGCCGGAGGCCACCCACATCATCGAGGTGACGCTCGATCAGCTCGCGCATGAGCTGGGGATCGACCCGCTGGAGATCCGCCGGCGCAACTTCATCCCCGCCGACCAGTTCCCCGCCCAGGTGGCCGTCGGGGTCACCTACGACTCGGGCGACTACGAAAAGACGCTCAGCCGCCTGCTGGAGCACGTCGACATCGACGGCTTCCGCGCCGAGCAGGAGCGGCTGCGCGGCGAGGGCGTCTACAGGGGGATCGGCTTCTCCACCTACACCGAGATCTGCGGCCTGGCCCCCACAAGGGTCGTGGGCCCGCAGGGGTTCGGCAACCAGGCGGGCTTCTGGGAGTCGGCGATGATCAGGGTGCACAACACCGGCGCGGTCACCGCCTACACCGGCTGCTCTCCGCACGGGCAGGGGCATGAGACGACGTTCGCGCAGATCGTCGCCGACCGCCTGGGCGTCGACCCTCAGGTGGTGGAGGTCGTCCACGGCGACACCGGCACCGGTCCCGAGGGCCGCAACACCTACGGCTCGCGCTCGCTCGCGGTCGGGGGCGAGGCGCTTGCGCGCGCCGCGGGCAAGATCGCCGACAAGGCGCGTGCGATCGTCGCCCACAAGCTCGAGGCCGCGCCCGAGGACATCGAGCTGGTGGACGGCCGCTTCGTGGTGCGCGGCTCGCCGGACCGCGGGATGACGCTGGCCGAGGTCGCCGGCGCCGCGTACCTCAACGACGTGCCCGAGGGCATGGAGCCCGGCCTTGAGTCAACCGCGTTCTGGGACCCGGACAACTTCGTGTTCCCGTTCGGGGCGCACGCGTGCATCGTCGAGGTGGACCCGGACACCGGGCGGGTGAGGATCCTGCGCTACGTCGCCGTCGACGACTGCGGGCGGGCGATCAACCCGCTGGTGATCGACGGCCAGGTCCACGGCGGGGTCGCCCACGCGATCGGACAGGCGCTCTACGAGCAGGTGGTCTACGACGAGCGCGGCCAGCTCGTCACCGGAACGTTCGTCAACTACGCGCTGCCGACGGCCGCCGAGCTGCCGAGCTTTGAGACCGATCGGACCGAGACCCCCTCGCCGGTCAACTCGCTCGGCGTCAAGGGGGTCGGAGAGGCCGGGACGATCGCCGCGTCGGCGGCGGTGACCAACGCCGTGATCGACGCGCTGCGACCGCTCGGCGTGCAGTTCATCAACATGCCACTGACACCGCAGCGCATCTGGGAGGCGATCCAGGGCGCCGACCGCCAAGGAGGAGGACAGCGATGATCCCGGCCGCCTTCGACTACACCGCGCCCGAGACGCTCGAGGGCGCGATCTCCGCGCTGGCCGACGGGGGCGAGGACGCGAAGCTGCTCGCCGGCGGCCACTCGCTGATCCCGCTGATGAAGCTGCGCCTGGCGGCGCCCTCGCTGCTGGTCGACCTGCGCCGCGTGCCGGGTCTGCACGGCGTCGAGCGCCAGAACGGCAGCTTCAGGATCGGCGCGATGACCACCCACGCGACGCTCGCGCACTCCCCGCAGCTGGGGCTCGTGGCGCGCGTGGCGTCGACGATCGCCGACCAGCAGGTGCGAAACCGCGGCACGATCGGCGGCTCGCTGGCGCACGGCGACGCGGCCGCCGACCTGCCCGCGGCGATGCTCGTGTGCGAGGCCGAGGTCACCCTGCAGGGTCCCTCGGGCCAGCGCACCGTGGCGGCCCGCGACCTGTTCGTCGACTACCTGACGACCGCCCTCGCCGCCGACGAGGTGCTCACCGAGATCCACCTGCCCGCGCTCGATGGCTGGGGCTTCGCCCACCAGAAGTTCAACCGCCGCTCGGAGGACTGGGCGATCGTCGGCGTGTGCGCGGCCGTGAGGGCGTCCGAGGGCGTCTGCGAGGACGTGCGCGTGGCGCTGACGAACATGGGCCCGGTGCCGCTGCGCGCGCCGGGCGTCGAGGAGGCGCTGCGCGGACGGCCGCTGAGCGCCGAGAGCATCGCCGCGGCCGCCGAGCTGGCGGCCGAGGGCACCAACCCGCCGGCCGACCTCAACGCCAGCGCCGACTACAAGCGCCACCTGGCGCGCGTGCTCACGCGCCGCGCGCTGCAGGACGCGATCGGCGGCCTGTAGGCGCCCGGCGGCGCGGCGGACGGGCCGACTTGCGGCCGGCGCGCCCGGCGGCGCGGCGGACCGGCGCTGCGGCCGGCGCGCCCGGCTCCCGGCGCCCCTGCGACTAAGATCGACCGAGGTGACTCTGGCGCAGCTTCAAACGGTGCAGGGCGCGGCCGACGCGCTCGCCGGGCAGGGGTATCTGGCGGACCGGCCGCTGGCGATGGCGGTGCATCTGGCGGTCGTGCTCGGCCAGCCGCTGCTGCTGGAGGGCGAGGCGGGCGTCGGCAAGACGGAGGTCGCCCGTGCGCTGGCGGGCGCGGTCGGGGCGCGGCTGATCCGCCTGCAGTGCCATGAGGGGATCGACGTGCACCACGCCGTCTATGACTGGGACTACGCGCGGCAGCTGCTGGCGCTCAGGGCCGCCGAGGGAGGCCTGGACGAGGGCGAGCTGTTCTCCCGGCGGTTTCTGCTGCGCCGGCCTCTGCTTGACGCCCTGGAGTCCGACTCCGAGCTTCCGGTCGTGCTGCTGATCGATGAGATCGACCGCGCCGACGACGAGTTTGAGGCGTTTTTGCTGGAGTTCCTGTCGGACTTCGCGGTCACGATCCCCGAGCTTGGGACGATCGAGGCGCGCCGGCGGCCGATCGTGCTGCTGACCTCAAACCGGACGCGCGAGCTGCACGACGCGCTCAAGCGCCGCTGCCTGTACCACTGGATCGACTACCCGACGCCCGAGCGCGAGCGCGCGATCGTCGCCGCTCGGCTGCCAGGGGTCCCGGAGCGGATCGCCGCGCGCGTCGTCGAGGCGGTCGGCAGGCTGCGCGAGCACGGCGACCTGTACAAGCTCCCGGGGGTGGGGGAGACGATCGTCTGGGCCCGGGCGCTGCTGGCGCTCGGCGACGAGGTCGCGCTCGAGGACACGCTCGGCGTCGCCCTGAAGGTCCACGAGGACGTCCAGCGCGTCCGCGAGCGCGGGGTCCTGGAGGGCGTCTGAGCGCCGCTGCCGCCGAAGCGGCCGCGGGCGCGCTCGTGTCACGGCTGGGCGAGCTCGCACGCGCGCTGCGCGCGCAGGGCACGCGCGTGGGCGTGGGGGAGCTGCTGGGCGCGGTGCGCTGCCTGGACGCGGTCGACTGCAGCTCCCGTGACGATGTGCGGCTTGCGCTGCGGGCCGCGCTGTGCAGCTCGCAGGCCGACCTCGAGCGGTTCGACCTCGCCTTTGGGATCGTCTACGGCGTGGAGCGGGCGGCCGCCGAGCGCGACGATCCGCTCGCGCCCCTGGGCCAGGTGGAGCGCGCCGTGCTGCCGCGCGTGGGGATCGTCGACCCGCGCGGCGGGGAGGCGCGCCCGGACGCCGAGGCGGTGCCCGCCGCCTGGAGCGACATCGAGATCCTGCGTGAGAAGGACTTCGCCCGCTACACCGAGGAGGAGATGGCGCTCGCGCGCGAGCTGATCGCGCGGCTCGCCCGGCGGCACCCGACGCGGATGTCGCGCCGAACCCGCGCCACGCGCCGCCGCGCCGAGCTGCCCGACCTCAGGCGCACGGTGCAGGCCTCGCTTCGCACCGGCGGCGAGCCCCTGCGCCGCCGCTGGCGCGAGCCGACTCGCCGGCCGAGGCAGCTCGTGCTGGTCTGCGACGTGTCCGGATCGATGGCCCCGTACGCGCGCATGCTGCTGCAGTACATGCACGCCAGCGTGGCGGCGCGCCGGCGCGTGGAGGCGTTCGCGTTCGGCACACGGCTGACGCGGATCACGCAGGAGCTCGCCGGCCGCGACCACGATCTGGCGCTGGAGCGGGCGATGGCCGCGGTCACCGACTTCTCCGGCGGAACCCGGATCGGCGCGGCGATCGCCGAGCTCAACCGGGCGCACGGCAGGCGGATCGGACGCGGGGCGGTGATCGTGATCCTCTCCGACGGCTGGGACCGGGGCGACCCGGCGCAGCTGGACGCCGAGATGGCGCGGCTCAGGCGCGCGGCCCACAGGCTCGTGTGGCTGAACCCGCTGGCCGCCCACCCCGACTACCAGCCGCTGGCGCGCGGGATGCAGGCGGCGGTGCCGCACACCGACCGCCTGCTGGCGGGCAACTCGCTGGCGTCGATCGAGCAGCTCGCGCAGCTGCTGGAGGAGATGTGAGCGCCGCGGGCGCCGCATCCGGACCCGCGGCCGCGGCCGCGCCGTCGCCCGCGGCCGCGCCGTCGCCCCTGGCCGACTCCGCGCGCGCCGCCGGTCTTGTGCTCGCCGCGGGCGGGGCGACGCGCTTCGGCGGGCGCCCCAAGCAGCTCGCGTCCCTGCGCGGACGGCCGCTTCTGCAGTGGGCTGTGGACGCGGCCTGCGCTGCCCGGGCGCTCGAGCGCGTGGTGGTCGTGCTCGGCGCGCACGCCGACGCGGTCCGCGCTGCGGTCGACTTCGGGCGCGCGTCGGTCGTCGTCTGCGAGCGCTGGCGGGAGGGCCAGAGCGCTTCCCTGCGCGCGGGGCTCGAGCAGCTGGAGGGCGCCGAGCGCGTGGTCGTGACGCTCGGCGACGCGCCGCTCGTCAGCACGGAGGCGATCGAGCGCCTCGCCGCCGAGCGGCCGCCCGCGCGCGCCTGCTACGACGGCAGGCCCGGTCACCCGGTCCTGCTCGGGCGCGAGCAGATCGCGGCGGCGATGGCCCTGTCCGGCGACCGCGGCGCGCGCTCGCTGCTGTCGGGCGCGCGGCTGGTCGAGGTCGGCCATCTGTGCTCGGATCGGGATGTCGATACGCCCCGGGACCTGGAGGAGGTCGCAGATGCAGCTTCAGCAGTCGTTTGAGGTGCCCGCGCCGCCGGACCGCGTCTGGTCGGCGCTGGTCGACGTCGAGCGCGTGGCGCCCTGCCTGCCGGGCGCCGAGATCGAGGGTCGCAACGAGGACGGCAGCTGGGCCGGCAGGTTCAACGTCAAGGTCGGGCCGGCCGCCGCCGCCTACAGCGGCAGCGTGGCGCTTGAGGCAAGCGACGAGCAGCGCCGCGTCGCGACCCTGCGCGCCAGCGGCACCGACCGGCGTGGCCAGGGGACGGCGAGCGCCACGATCACGCTGACGGTGAACGACGGCAGCGACGGCGGCGCGCTCGTGGGGGTCAGCACCGAGTACCAGATAACCGGGCGCCTGGCGAGGTTCGGTCGCGGCGGGATGATCGAGGAGATCGGCGCGCGGCTGCTGCGGCAGTTCGCCGACCGGCTGCGCGCGATGCTTGAGGAGGAGGGGCCGGCCGCCCGCAAGCCGCCAGCGCCCGAGCCGGCCGCATCTGTGTCCGCCGCCCCCGAGGTGCCCGCCGCACCCGAGGTGCCCACCGCACCTGAGGTGCCCGCCGCATCTGAAGTGACCGCCGCATCTGAAGTGACCGCCGCCGAGCCGTCCGCGCCTGAGCCTGCCGCGCCGGAGCCCGCCGCGCCAGAGCCCGCCGCGCCAGAGCCCGCCGCGCCAGAGCCAGCGCCGGAGCCCGCCGCGCCGGAGCGCCCGGCGCCGCTGTATGGCCCGGCCGCCGCCGCGACGCCCGCCGCCGGCCAGCCCTCCCCGTCCCTGTGGTCTCGCGCCCGCGCCCACGCTGTGCCGCTGGCCGCGCTGGCGCTGGGGTTCCTGGCCGCGCTGGGACTGCTGCGGCGTCGCCGCTGACGCGCGCCGGCCGCGGCGCCGCGCCCCTCCCCTGGGCTCGCCTGCTCGCCGCCGGCTCAGCCGGCGGGTGCCGGTCGCAGGCCGCACGCTTTCCGATCAGCCGAACAGCGTTCGTAGAAACGAACGCGGCTCACGGGCGCGTCTCGTGCGGGGCTGACAGGCCGCCTCGCGCGTGGGGCCGGCGACTGCCGCACCTGCGCGGACAAGTGATGGCCGATGGCAGGCGGCGATCACGCAGCTGCGCCGAGCGGCCACCATCGCTGAGCTTGCGCTCCAGGCGCAACTGTGGTAGCATCAGGCGAACAAGGTTCGAGATATGGAACGCGCGCGCGGAGACATCCACACCACCGGGCTTGGCGGCGGCGCGCCTGACCTGTCCGAGCCCATCGGCGGGCGCACCGCCTCCGCCGGGGTTCAGGCGACGCTCGCGATCCTCGACCTGATCGCCGCTCGCGGGACGGTGCAGCTGTCTGAGATGGCGCGGGAGCTGTCGCTGGCCAAGAGCACCGCCCACCGGATCTGCGCGATCCTGGTCGAGCGCGGCTGGGCGATCCGAGATCAGGAGGGCCGCTACGCGCTCGGGATCAGGGCGCTGCGTCTGCGGTCCCGCTCGGAGGACCTGCCGATCGTCACGGCGTTCCGGACCGTGGCCGCCCACTTCGTCAACGAGCTGGACGAGACGATCGCGCTGGCGGTGCTCGACGGCGGCGAGTCGCTGTACCTCGCGATCGAGGAGACCAGCCAGCCGGTCCGCTACGTGACGCACGTCGGGTCAAAAACGCCCGCGTTCGCGTCGGCCAGCGGCCGGGTGATGCTCGCGCGGCAGGAGCGAGCGCTGGTGCGGGCGCGCTTCTCCGGCCGTGCTCTGGTGACGCCGACCGGGCGGCGCCTCGGTGGATTTCAGGAGCTCGCGCAGATCCTGGACGCCGTCGCCGACAGGGGGTATGCGGAGAACGTCGAGGAGACGGCCAACGGCCTGTACGCCGCATCGGTCCCGATCCTCAACGGTCGCGGCGTGCCCCTGGCGGCCCTGACCACGCTGGTGCCGATCTCCCGGGCCCTCGGGGATCGGCGCGCGACGATCGTCGACTGCCTGAGGCGCGCCGGCGCGCAGCTGTCCGAGCTGGTCTCGTGGCTGCCGGCCTTCGAGGCCCGGGTCTCCTGAGCTGAGCCCATGAGAATCGCATCGGCCGCCACCCTCACCGTCGGCAACCCGCAGCCGCAGTTCGGCGGGCGCTACTTCGTGTTTCTAAAGCTCACGACCGAAGACGGGATCGAGGGCATCGGTGAGGTCTACGGGGCCGCGTTCGGGCCGCGCCCGGTGCAGGCGATGCTCGAGGAGGTCTGCGACCGACATGTGATCGGGGCCGACCCGTTCGCGATCGAGGCGCTGTGGCGCGACGTCTACGGGCGGGGGTACTCGGCCCGCTCCGACATCACCCTGCTGAGCGTCCTCAGCGCCGTGGAGATGGCCATGTGGGACATCGTCGGCAAGGCGCTCGAGCGTCCGGCGTATGAGCTGCTGGGCGGCCTGGTCCACGAGCGCCTGCGGACCTACACGTACCTGTACCCCGAGGAGGGTGACCCAGCCGACGTGTACCGGGACCCGGACGTCGCGGCCGAGCGCGCCGCCGCCTACGCCGACCTGGGGTTCACCGCCGTCAAGTTCGACCCCGCCGATCGCTACACGACGCTTGACCCCCGCCAGCCGGGCCCCGGTGAGCTTGATCGCGTCAGGGAGTACGTGAGCAGGATCCGCGAGGCGGTGGGTGGACGCTGCGATCTTCTGATCGGCACCCACGGGCAGTTCACGCCGTCCGGCGCGATCCGCTTCGCCAGAGTGCTTGAGCCGTTTGACCCCCTGTGGCTGGAGGAGCCGGTGCCCCCCGACCTGCCCGAGCAGATGGCGGTGGTCGCCCGCTCCACGAGCATCCCCATCGCCGCCGGCGAGCGCCTGGCCGGGAAGTTCGAGTTCGGTCGCCTGCTGGCGGCCGGCGCGGCGTCGATCCTGCAGATGGACCTCGGGCGCGCCGGCGGCCTGCTTGAGGCAAAGAAGATCGCCGGCATGGCGGAGGCCCACTATGCGCAGATCGCGCCGCACCTCTACTGCGGCCCGGTGGTCGCCGCGGCCAACGTGCAGCTGGCCGCCTGCAGCCCCAACTTCCTCATCCTGGAGGGCATCGGCTGCTGGGACGGCTTCGGCGCCGAGCTTCTGAGGTCCCCGATCCAGTGGGAGTCCGGCTACGTGGTGCCGCCGGCCGCGCCGGGCCTCGGGGTCGAGCTCGACGAGACGGTCGCGAGGGCGCACCCATACGACGGCGATGCCCTGCACCTGGAGCCGGACTACATCGACGCGCCGCGGGCGCGGCGCGCCGGGCGCGAGCGCTGATGAGGGCGGCGTCGTGAGGCTCGGGTTCGTCGGGCTGGGCAACCTGGGCGGCCAGCTCGCCGGACGGCTGGTGCACGGCGGCTTTCAGCTGACCGTGCACGATCGCGACCGGGCTGCCGCCGAGGGGCTTTTGGCCGCGGGGGCCGGATGGGCCGACTCCCCGGTGGCGGTGGCGCGCGCGTCGGAGAGCGTCGTGACCTGCCTGCCCTCGCCGCGCGCGGTCGCCGAGGTGGTGTGCGATCCCCAGGACGGCCTGCTCGCGGGGCTTGCGCCCGGTGCGACGTGGATCGACACCAGCACCAACGACCTGCACGAGCTGCGGCGCATCGCCACCCTGGCACAGGATGCCGGCATCCACTGCCTGGAGGCTCCGGTCACCGGCGGCGTGCACCTCGCCGCCGCAGGCCGGCTGACGGTCCTGGTCGGCGGCGAGCGGGCGATCTTCGAATCCCACCGTCGCGTGCTGGAGGCGCTCGGCCGGCGCATCCTCTACCTCGGTCCGCTGGGCAGCGCCTCGGTCATGAAGGTGATCACCAACATGCTCGCCCTAACCCACGTGGTCGCCCTCGGAGAGGCGCTGATGCTCGCGCGGCGCGCGGGCCTGGATCTGGCCACGGCCTTTGACGCGATCCGCAACAGCTCGGGCAACAGCTTCGTGCACGAGACCGAGAGCCAGGTGATCCTCAACGGGAGCTACAACATCGGCTTCACGCTGGATCTGGCCTGCAAGGACCTGGGCTTCGCCCACGCCCTGGGTCGCGAGCATGGGGTTCCGCTGGAGCTCACCGCGCTCGCTGAGCAGACCTTCGTGCGGGCGCGCGAGCAGTACGGCGGATCCGCGTGGTCGCCGATGGTCGTCCGGCTGCTGGAGGACGCGCTGCGCACGGATCTGCGAGCGCCCGGGTTTCCCGCAACGATCCAGGCCGCGGGCGACGGCGCGGTCGGCTGCGATGCGTGAGCGCCGGCGATCCGAGCGCCGCTGGAGCATGCGCCCCGGCGCCGGTGCCACGGGGGCATCCCGCGCGCAGGAGGCGCCATCGCCCACGCACGATCAGGACGTCAAGCGTGCAGCGCGCGCGCCATCCCGGCGCGCCGGCTCTATCGGGCAAACGACAACGCGGGGCGGCCGCCCGTCGCCCCGGACCGGAAGGTGAGGCGAGGATGGGCAATATCGATCATCGCCAGCTCGACGCTCTCCGCAGCGGATTCTCTGAGCTGGAGAACCATTACGTCGACGAGCTGATCGCAGATCGTCTGGACCGCCGGGCGTTCCTGCGCCGTGGGGCAGTGATCGGGCTGTCGGCATCGGCCATGGGAGCGGTCCTGGCGGCGTGCGGCAGCTCCGGCGCCAGCTCCTCCTCGAGCTCGGCGCCGGTCGCCTCGTCGAGCTCCGCCGCGGGTCCGGTGCCCAAGGGCGGAACGCTCAAGCTCGCCTCCCAGGTGCCGGCGACGGCGATGAACCCGCTGCTGGTGGACGACGGCGGGGGCATCTGCATGCTCTCCCAGGTGGGCGAGTTCCTGGCGCTGGACAACAGCCTCAAGCTGGCGCTCGAGCCGATGCTGGCCACGAGCTGGTCGCCGTCTGCGGCCGGCGACGTCTGGACGTTCCAGCTGCGCGACGGCGTGACCTTCCACGACGGCCGCCCGATGACCGCCGACGACGTCGTCTACACCTTCCAGCAGCTGGCCGACCCCAAGAACGCCTCAAACGCGCTCTCGACCTTCGAGGGCGTGCTCAAGCCGGAGGGGGTCGTCAAGGCAGGCCCGCAGGCGGTCGCCTTCCACCTCGAGTCGCCCAACGGCAACTTCCCCTACTTCGTCTCATCGGACAACTACAACGCGATCATCGTCCCCAAGGGGACGGACTTCGCCACCTGGGGCAGGACGATGATCGCCACCGGCGCGTTCAAGCTGCAGAGCTACACGACCAACCAGGGCGCCACGTTCGTCGCCAACACGTCGCACTGGGGCGGAGCGCCCAACCTCGACGGCACCGCGTTCAGCTTCTACTCCTCCCAGCAGCCGCAGCTGCTGGCGCTGCAGGGCGGCACGGTGGACGTGGTCGTGCAGTTCATCCCGTTCGGAGCCGAGGCGATCCTCTCAAACCCCAGTCAGTACTCGATCATCAAGCTCAGGACCTCGGGCCACCGGGAGCTGTCGATGCGCTGCGACCAGGAGCCCTTCCGCGATCCTCGGGTTCGGCAGGGGATCGCCTACTCGCTTGACCGCCCGGCGATCATTCAGGCCCTGCTGGAGGGCTATGGCGTGGTGGCCAACGACAATCCGTTCGCGCCCGTGTTTCGGTCCTCGGACCTGAGCATCCCGCAGCGCACGCAGGACATCCCCAAGGCACGGCAGCTGCTGGAGGCGGCCGGGCACCCGAGCTTCAGCACCGTGCTGGACACCGAGCAGTATCAGGAGATCCCCCAGCTGGCGCAGGTCATCCAGGCGTCGGCGCGCAAGATCGGGGTCGACATCAAGCTGAACATCGAGACGCAGGCCAACTACTACGGCAAGGCCACGTTCGGCAACTCCGACTGGCTGGACGCGCCCATGTCGCTGGTCGACTACGGCGGCCGGGGCGTGCCCAACGTCTACCTCCAGGCCGTGCTGATGACCGGCGGCCCGTGGAACGCCGCCCACTTCTCAGACCCCGAGTACGACAGTCTCGTCAAGCAGTACATCGCCGCCGTCGACCTGCAGGCCCAGAGGCAGATAGCGGGCAGGATCGAGACGCTGCTGCTCGAGCAGACACCGGTCGTGATCCCCTACTTCTTGGACATTCCGACGGCGTCGACCCTGAAGGTGGGCGGGCTGCTTCCGACGCCGCTCTCCCAGATCTTCCTCAAGGACGCCTACATCAAGTCCTGAGCGCCGGATGACGAGACACCAGCCACACGCGCCGGGCCGTCGGCGGCGGCCTTGAGCGGCGCGATCGAGATGCGGGCCCTCGTGCTGCGCGAGCCGGGGGTCCTTGGGGTGGAGACCGTGATGCTCGCCGCGCCGGCGCGCGGCGAGGTTCGCGTGCGGATCGCCGCGGCGGGCGTGTGCCGCTCCGACATGCACCTGGCGGAGGGTGGCCTGGGGGCCGGACGCTGGCCGGTCGTGCTCGGGCACGAGGGCGCCGGGGTGATCGACGCGATCGGCGAGGGCGTCCGGGGGCTGTCGATCGGCGATCACGTCGCGCTGACGATGGTCGCGCCGTGCGGCCTGTGCGACCCCTGCCGCCGCGGCGAGCGGACCCTATGCGAGCCCGCCGGCCGCCGCTCGCTCGCCGGGATGATGGCCGACGGGATGTCGAGGTTGACGGCGGGCGACGGCGTCGTCCTGCAGCACGGCTTCGGGGTGGCGTGCTTCGCCCAGTACGCGGTGCTGGACGCGGCGGCGGTGGTCGAGATCCCGCGCCAGCTGCCGCTCTGGCAGGCGGCGCTTCTGGGGTGCGGCGCGCTGACCGCGTTCGGTGCCATCAGTCACGCGGCTCGGGTGGGCATCGGCGACCGGGTCTGCGTCGTCGGCTGCGGCGGAGTGGGCCTGCAGGCGGTGGCCGCCGCGCGCCTGGCGGGCGCTGCGCAGATCATCGCCGTCGACGTCAGCGAGCGGAAGCTGGAGGCGGCCAGGCGCCTGGGCGCCACCGACGGAGTGCTCGCCGGCGACCCCGATCCGGCCGGCCGGGTCCGCGCGCTGACCGGCGGCGGCGTCGACCACGCGCTCGAGGTCGTGGGGTCGCCCGCCACGATGCGCCTGGCGTGGGATGCCATCCGTCCCGGAGGCACGGCGGTGGTCGTCGGACTGGCGCGGGTGGGCGTGGAGGTGTCGCTGCCGGCGATCGAGTTCCTCTCCGAGAAGCGGATCATCGGCAGCTACTACGCCTCGGCCGATCCGCCCAGCGCGCTGCGCGGCCTGGCCGAGCTCGCCGGCGCGGGGCGCCTGCCGCTGGCCGACGTGGTGTCGCACCGGATCGAGCTGGACGGCATACCGGAGGCCTTTGAGCGCATGCGCAGGGGCGAGGGCAGCCGCTCGGTGGTCATGATCGACCCGCAGCTCGCAGACCAGCCATGAGACGGAGATGACGGTGGACGAGCAGACCCCCCAGCAGGACCGGGCGCCCTTCGGGGAGAAGGCCCACGACGACGCCGGCGGCCCGGCGCACGCAGCGACCGGCACCGCAGGCGCATCGCTGCCCGACGTCCGCGATCTGGGTATCCGGACGCAGGCGTTCATCGACGGGCGCTTCGTCGACGCGCTCGACGGCCGCACGTTCCCGGCGGTCTCGCCTCGCGACGGCTCCGTGCTCTGCTCGGTGGCTCGCTGCGGCGCCCCGGACGTGGACCGGGCGGTGCGTGCCGCGCGCGCCGCGTTTGAGCGCGGCGACTGGGCGCTCGCCGACCCCGCCCAGCGCGGGCGGATCCTGATCCGGCTGTCCGAGCTGATGCTCGAGCGCTCCGAGCGCTTGGCAGGGATCGAGTCCCGCGACACGGGCCACCCAATCTCCGACGCGCGCAGCGTCGACGTGGTGAACGCCGCGCGCTGCATCCGCTGGTACGGCGAGGCGGTCGACAAGGTCTACGGCGAGATCGCTCCCACCGCGGCCGACCAGCTGGCGCTCATCGGCCGGGAGCCGCTCGGCGTCGTGGGCGCGGTCGTGCCGTGGAACTACCCGCTGATCATCGCCGCGTGGAAGCTGGCCCCCGCGCTGGCCGCCGGCAACTCGGTGGTCCTCAAGCCGGCCGAGCAGTCTCCGCTCTCGGCCCTGGTGTTGGCCGAGCTCGCCGCCGAGGCCGGCGTCCCCGAAGGGATCCTCAACGTGGTGCCCGGCTTTGGCGAGGAGGCCGGAGCGGCGGTCGGTCGCCACCCGGACATCGACAAGGTCGCGTTCACCGGCTCGGTGGCGGTCGGCCGCCTGTTTCAGCGCTACGCGGGCGAGTCCAACGGCAAGCAGGTGTCGCTCGAGCTGGGCGGCAAGAGCCCGCAGGTCGTGCTCGCCGATGCGCGCGACCTGGCGGCGGCGGCGCAGGCGATCGGCGCAAGCATCTTCTACAACGCCGGGCAGACCTGCCACGCCGGGTCGCGCGTGGTCGTGGAGGAGCCCGTCGCCGACGAGCTGCTCGACCGGCTGCGGGCGGTCGCGGCACGTTTCGTCCCGGCCGATCCGGCGCTGGAGGACACGGTCCTGGGCGCGCTGATCTCCACCGAGCATCTGCAGAACGTTCGCGCCCACGTCGACCGGGCCCTGCGCGATGGGGCGCAGATCGTCCACGGGGCGAAGCCCTCGCCTCCCCCCATCCTTGGGGGCGCCTACATGTCGCCGGTGATCGTCGACTCCTCCGACGACCCCGGGCGGGCGATCGTCTCAGAGGAGGTGTTCGGGCCGGTGCTCACGGTGCAGCGCGCCCGGGACGTCGAGCACGCGCTTGAGCTTGCAAACGGCACCAGCTACGGCCTGGCCGCCGCGGTGTGGACGGGGGACCTCAACAGGGCGGGGACGCTCGCGCGGCGGCTGCGGGCAGGAACCGTCTGGGTCAACACCTTCGATGCCTCCTCGATGGCGACGCCGTTCGGCGGCATACGCGACTCCGGCCACGGCCGCGACCGCTCGCTGCACGCCCTGCTCTCCTACACGCATCTGAAGACGACCTGGATCTCGCTGGCCTGACCGCGCCGCGCGCAAGCGAGCGCCCGGCAAGCCGCGCGCGCCTCTGCTTGGATGCGCCCATGGACGACCGTCCGGCCACAGACGCGCTGGGGATGCCCGCAGAGCAGATGCGCGAGCTCGGCCACTGGGTGGTCGACCGGGTCGTGGACCACTTCGCCACCCTGGCCGAACGGCCGGCGATCCGGACCGGCGAGCCGGCGTCGCTGCTCGAGCGCCTCGGCGGGCCGCTGCCCGAGGAGCCCGGCGACGCGCGGGCAGCGCTTGAGGCTCTCACCGACGTCGCCTTCGAGCACATGCAGCACGGCGACCACCCCCGGTACTTTGCGCGCGTGCCCGGCCCCTCGTCGTTCTCCGGCGTGCTGGGCGACTGGCTGTCGACGGGCTTCAACGCGCTGGCCAGCAGCTGGGGCGGGGGCGCCGGCCCGGCGACCGTTGAGCTGGTGGCGATCGACTGGCTCGCCGCGCTCCTGGGCCTGCCGCGGGGGTGGGAGGGACTGCTGGTCAGCGGCGGGTCGCTGGCCAACATGACGGCGCTCGCGGTGGCGCGCGCGCAGCGGGGCGCGGGCGTCGCGTATCTGTGCGATCAGACGCATGCCTCGATCCGCCGCGCGCTGCTGGCGCTCGGCTGGTCCGCAGAGCAGATCCGCACGCTGGGCAGCGACGAGCGCCTGCGGATGGACGCTCGCTCGCTGGCCGACGCGGTCGCCGCCGACCGGCGGCGCGGCCAGCGTCCCGCCGTGGCGATCGCCACCGCCGGGACGACCAACACCGGCGCCGTCGATGAGCTTGAGGGGATCGCGTCCGTGTGCGCGGCCGAGGGGCTGTGGCTGCACGTGGACGGCGCCTACGGCGCGGCGGCCGCCGCCTGCGACGCCGGGCGCCGCGCGCTGGCGGGCCTGGAGCTGGCCGACTCGCTGGTCGTCGACCCGCACAAGTGGCTGTTCGCCCCCTACGATGCCGGCCTGGTGCTCGTCCGCCACGCCGGCGCGCTGGAGCGCACGTTCGCGATGCGCCCCGAGTACCTGGCCGACGTGCAGCTTGAGCCCGGCACGGTCGACTTCGGCAACCGAGGGCTTGAGCTGTCCCGGCGCGCTCGCGCGGTCAAGCTGTGGCTGACGCTGCGCATGCACGGGGCGAGGGCGCTCAGGGACGCGGTGGCGCGCGGGATCGAGCTGGCGCTGATCGCCCAGGGGATGCTCGAGCGCGACCCTCCGTGGCGCGTGGTGACCCCGGCGCAGCTGGGGATCGTCACGTTCACGCGCGACGGCTGGGACGCCGGCGAGCACGCCGCCGCCGTGGCGCGGCTGACCGGCGACGGCTACGCCGCGCTGACCAGCACGAGCCTGCGCGGCCGCCCGGCGCTGCGGCTGTGCACGATCAACCCGCGCACGACGGAGGCCGACCTGGAGGGCACGCTGCGGCGCCTCGCGGAGCTCGGCCCCCGGCGTCGCACGGCCCAGACTGGTGTGCCGGCACGCCCGGCGCAAGCGCCGGCGCCACCCGCGGACGGCCGGGCGAGCGACGGCCCCGAGGCAGCTTCCGACAGCCGATGAGCGGCCGGCTCGATGCACCTGCGCACGGCCGGGCGGCGCTTGCCGCGCGCTTTGCGCGCCTGCACCGCCCCGGCCGGCCGCTGCTGATGCCAAACGCCTGGGACGCCGGCTCGGCGAGGCTGCTCGAGTCGATGGGCTTTGCGGCCGTGGCGACCACCTCCAGCGGCTTTGCCGCCACGCTCGGACGCCTGGATGGATCGGTCAGCCGCGAGGAGGCGCTGGAGCATGCCGGCGCGATCGTGCGCGCGGTCCACGTCCCCGTCTCCGCGGACCTCGAGAGCTGCTTTGCCTCAGACGCCGAGGGCGTCGCGCAGACCGCCCGGGGCGCGGTCGCCGCCGGGCTTGCGGGCTTCTCGATCGAGGACCACACGGGCGACCCTCGGGACCCGATCTACCCGCTGGAGGTCGCCGCTGGGCGCGTGGCGGCCGCGGTCGCGGTCGCGCACGACGCGCCGGTGCCGCTGGTGGTCACCGCGCGCGCCGAGAACCACCTGCACGGGCGCGAGGACCTGGACGACACGATCGCCAGGCTGCGCGCCTACCGGCGGGCGGGGGCGGACGTCCTCTACGCGCCCGGGCCGACCGATCCGCGCCAGATCGCCGCGATCGTCGCCGCGGTGGACGCCCCGGTCAACGTGCTGGTGCGCGCCGGCTCGCCCACGGTCGCCGAGCTGGCGAAGCTTGGGGTGGCGCGCATCTCGGTGGGCGGAGGGTTCGCGTTCGCGGCGCTCGCCGCGGCAGAGCGGGCCGCGCGCGAGCTGCGCGACCACGGCACCCAAAGCTGGACCGAGGCGGCGTCCGCGGGCTCGCGCGCGGCGCGGGCGGCGTTCGCGCGGTCGGCGGAGCGGTGAGGCCCTTTGCGCGGGCGGGCAAGCTCGCCGCCGGTCAGGCGGCCGCCCGCAGCTCGGCGAGCGGCGGGCGCTCCACCGGCTCGTGGGCGAGCCCCGTGAGCTCCTCCTCGCCCGCCACCAGGAACGTCGGCGCCAGCGGACCGTGCAGCCGGCCCTCCCGCTGCAGGCGCACGGAGACCGCCTGCAGCACCGCGAAGGCCATCGGCCCCAGCGCGCGCAGCGACTGGTGCGCGTTCTGGCGCATGTCCAGGTCGACCTGCGCGATCCCGTCAAGCCCGACCGTCCGGTAGGCGTCGATCAGCAGCGCGATGTCGACCCCGTAGCCGGTGGCGAACGGGAGGCGCTCCAGCAGCTCGCGCCGGGCCGCGATCTCCCCGGCCAGCGGCTGGCGCACCGCCGCCAGGTCCGGGTAGAAGAGGTTCAGCAGCGGGCGCGCGGTCAGCTCGGTCACCCGGCCGCCGCCGTCGGGCAGCGTCGTGTCGCCCACGCGGAAGGGGCGGCGGTAGAGCCCCTTGACGAACTCCACGTCATCGCGGCACAGAAGCGGGCCCAGGAGCCCGCAGGCGAAGTGCGGCCCGAACTGGTCGGAGTCGGCGTCCAGAAAGCAGACCACATCGCCGCGGAGCACCTCCAGCGCGCGCCACATCGCGTCCCCCTTGCCCAGCACGGGGCCCAGCTCGGGACGCAGCCGCGCCTGATCGTGGACCTCGGCCCCGAGCGAGTGGGCGATCTCGGCGGTCGCGTCGGTGGACGCGTCGACCACCACGATCTGATCGACCACGCCGATCTCGCGCAGCGGGACCAGGGCCGAGACGATCGCGCCGATCGTGCGCTCCTCGTTGCGCGCCGGCAGGCACACCGACACGGTCTCGCGGCGCTCGGCGGCCAGCCGATGCGGCGGGAACTCGGAGTGGTGGAAGGTGCGGCGGCGGTGCCAGGCACGGGCTCGGATCGACATGCACCCGCAGGATGACAGCCCGAGCAGCGCGACACGCTGCTCGGCGGCCGCCCGTCGGCCGCTCGCCCGCCGCGCCACGGGCCGCCCCCGCCGGCTCGCGGCCGCCTGCCGCTGACGCGTGCGTCGCGGGCCGTGCGTCGCCCGCCCGCGCCCCACGGGCCGCGCGGCGGCTCGGCCCCACAGACCGATCGCCGGTGCAATATGATCCGCGTCCAGTCAATGGCGGGGAGGCGTCGGACACCTTGAGCGCGCCCGCATCCCGGCCGAGCTGCGCGCGGGGGGACTCGGCCGCGTGACCGCCTGCCTGCGGATGCCGGTCTTCAGGCGTCTGCTGGCGGCGTTCGCCTTCAACGAGCTGGCCTGGTTCGTCGGCACCCTCGCGCTGGCCGTCCTGGTGTACCGGCGCACCGGCAGCGCGCTGGGCACGGCGGCCTACTTCGTCTGCGCCCAGGTGCTGCCCGCGCTGCTGGCGCCCGCGATCGTGGCCCACGCGGAGCGCCTGGAACCCCGGCGTGTGCTTTGCGGCGTGTACCTGGCCGAGGCGGTCCTGTTCGGCGCGCTCGCGTACCTCGCGCGCCATTTCACGCTCGTGCCGGTGCTCGCGGTGACCGTCGCCGACGGCGCGCTGGCGGCCACCGGGCGCTCGCTCGCATCGGCCGCGCGCACCGAGGTCCTCAAGCCGGCCGGCGTGCTGCGGGAGGGCAACACGATCGCCAGCCTGCTCGGCTGGCTGGCGTACATGGGCGGCCCGGTGCTCGGCGGCGCGGTGGTGGTGGCGGGCGGCACCGCGGCTGCGCTGGCTGTCAACAGCGCCCTGTTCGCCGCGATGGCGCTGACCCTGGCGCTGACCGCGCTCCCGCGCGTCGACGTGGAGGAGGGCTCGGTGCTGCGACGCCTGCGCGACGGGGTCGCGCACGCGCACGCCGACGGCATGCTCGCGAGGCTGATCTGGATGCAGACGCTCGGGATGGTGTTCTTCACGATCACGGTCCCGATCGAGGTCGTCTACACGCAGCGGACGCTGCACGCGGGGCCGGACGGCTACGGGATCCTGATGGCCTGCTGGGGTGGCGGCTGCGTGCTTGGCAGCGGCATCTACGCGCGCTGGCGTCACAGCTCGGCCGCCGCGCTGATCGCCGGCGGGTCGCTGGCGCTTGGGATCGGCTTCTCGATCATGGCGCTGGCCCCATCGCTGCCGCTGGCGCTGGTCGGCGCCGCGATCGCGGGGATCGGCAACAGCGTCGAATGGGTGGCCGCGCGCACGGCCGTGCAGGAGCGCTCGCCGTCGCAGTGGATGGCGATCATGATGGGGTTCTCCGAGTCCACGGCGCTGCTCGCGCCGGGGATCGGCTACCTGCTCGGCGGGGCGCTGACCGCGATCGCGGTCTCGCGCGTGGCCTTCTGGGTCGGAGGCGGCGGCTCGCTGGCGTTCGCCGCGCTGGTCCCGCTCGTGCTCGGAGGGGCCGCCGCGCGGCGGGCTGGGGCGAGCGCGCGGGAGCCCGAGGCGGCGCCCGGCGCGGCGCCGGAGCCCGACGCCGAAGCGGCTGGCGCGGCTGCGGCCGCGTCCGGCGTCCGGGTCGGCGGCGGGCTGGACTGAGGACCAGCCCGCCCCGCCACGCGGCGAGGAGGCGCTTTGAGCTGACGCGTCGGGGCAGAGCGCGATGCTCAGCTCACCTGCGCCCGCGGCCGGCCGCGCGTCCGGCGTCTGGGTCCGCGCTCCCCGCGCGTCCGGTCGCGGGGCCCGCGTCGCCCGGGCGTCCGGCGGCTCGCCCCGCGGCGAACCCGTGCGCGCGGTGCGCCGGCGCGAGCCCCTCCCATGCGGCCGGCAGTCTCAGCTGCAGCCGCTCCAGCTCCTGCACGTGAAGCTCGGACAGCGCGCGCAGGCGCTCGGCGCCCAGCTCGGTCAGCGTCAGGCGAACCACGCGGTGATCGTCCTCGCCGCGCGTGCGGCGCACCAGCCCGGCCGCCTCGGCGCGGTCGACCAGCCCGACCACGCTGTGGTGGCGCAGCAGCAGGTAGTCGGCCACCTCGCCGATCGTCGGCCCCTCCTGGGTGCCGTGGCCTCGCACGGCGAGCAGCAGCTGATGCTGGGCGGGGGTGAGGCCAGCGTTCTCGGCCTGGCGCGCGCTCCAGCGCTCGAAGCGCCGAAGCCCCGTTCGCAGGGCCAGCAGCCGAGCGTAGTCGGCATCGGTCAACTTCACTCTTTGCACGATAACATCTGGGCACGATGCATTGGGCGATCTGCGCATCAAAAGCCGGCCGGCGCGCGGGACGCGGCGCGGCTTGAGCGAGCACGCCGGGGCCCGTCTGGGGCCGCGCAGCGATCTGAAGGAGGCGCTCGAGCCCGGTCAGGCAGCGCCCGCGCCGGATCAGGCAGCGCCCGCGCCCGATCGCGCGCCGGGAGCTCCAGCCTCGCCCGATCACGCTGCGTCGCACCCGACCGCGGGCGAGGCGAGCTACCTGGGCGAGGAGGCGCGGCCGCGCGGCGCGCCGGAGCGCAGGCTGGGCGACTTCACCACACGGCCCCGCGTCCTGGTGCTGGTGCCGCTCGCCCTCGCGGTCGGCGTGATCAGCGCGGCGATCTCGCTCGCGCTGCTGGACATGATCGGCTTCATCACTCACCTCGTCTACTACCAGCAGCTGAACGTCCGCCTGGTGTCGCCGAACGCCAACACGCTGGGCGCGATCGCGATCGTGATCCCGGTCGGCGGCGGGCTGGTCGTGGGGCTGCTCGCGCGCTTTGGCACCGAGCAGATCCGCGGCCATGGGATCCCGGAGGCGCTTGAGAACATCCTGCTGCGCGGCAGCCGGGTCCAGCCGCGGCTCGCGTTCATCAAGCCGGTCGCGAGCGCGGTCGCGATCGGCACCGGCGGCCCGTTCGGCGCCGAGGGGCCGATCATCCTCACCGGCGGCGCGTTCGGCTCGCTCGTGGGCCAGCTCTTCCGCCTCACCGCCGCCGAGCGCAGGGCGCTTCTGGTCGCCGGCGCGGCCGGCGGCATGAGCGCCGTGTTCGGCACCCCGGTGGCCGCGACGCTGTTCGGGGTCGAGCTGCTGGTGTTCGAGTTCAGGCCCCGGTCGATGGTGCCGATCGGGCTCGCGGCCGCGGTCGCCGACGCGCTGCGCATGGTCATGGCCTCCCACGGCCTCGTCGGTCCCCAGCCGCTGTTCCCCGTGCCGGCGCACCCCGCGTTCGGCGGGGTGTCGCTGCTCGGCGCCGCCGTGGTCGGCCTCGCCACAGGCCTGGGCGCGCTGGTGATGACCGCTGCGGTCTACGGGGCCGAGGACATGTTCCTGAAGCTGACCGGCCACCTGCACTGGATGTGGTGGCCGCTGATCGGCGGGCTGGTGGTCGGCATCGGCGGGCTGATCGACCCACGGGCGCTCGGGGTGGGCTACAACTCGATCCACGCCGAGCTCCTCGGCCAGCTCGGGGTCGGGGCGCTGGCCACGCTGCTGGTGGTCAAGCTCGCGATCTGGTCGATCAGCCTCTCAAGCGGCACGAGCGGCGGAATCCTGGCGCCGATCCTGATGATCGGCGCGGCGATCGGCGCGCTGCTTGGGCATCTGCTCCCGGGCGCCACGGTGGACGTGTACGCGCTGATCGGGATGGCGGGGGCGCTCGGCGGCGTGACGCGGTCGCCCTTCACCGCGATCGTGTTCGCGTTCGAGCTGACCCACGACCAGAACAGCCTGCTCGTGCTGCTGGTCGCCGCGACGGTGTCGCACCTGATCAGCGTGCTCGTGCTGCGCCGCTCGATCCTCACCGAGAAGGTGGCGCGCAGGGGCTTCCACGTGATGCGCGAGTACGCGGTCGACCCGCTGGAGGCCACGTTCGTGCGCGAGCTGATGGACACCGACGTGTTCACCGTGGAGCCCGAGATGACCCTCGACGAGGTCTACGAGGCGCTGCCCGAGGGATCGCCTCAGCGCCGCCAGCGCCTGTACCCGGTGCTGGATGGCGGCGGCGCTCTGGTCGGCGTGCTGCCCTGGTCGGCGGTGCTGGCCGAACGGGGCCGGCGCCTGCGGGTCCGCGATGCGATGCTCGGCCCCTCGGCGGTCGCCTATCCGGACGAGATCCTGCGCACGGTGGCCGACCGGATGGCGGAGACCGGGCTCGGCGTGCTGCCCGTCGTGGACCGCGCAGACGGCAGGCGCCTGAAGGGCCTGGTGACTCAGTTTGCGCTGCTGACCGCGCGCGGGAAGATGCTCGAAGAGGAGCGCCGTGCCGAGCGGGTGCTCACGCTCAGGCGGGTGCGCGAGCGGCAGGCGCAGCCGGTCCGCACGCGAGCGACCTGACGCAAGGCGGCGCCGCGTGATCTGCGCCTCCGCCCGGGCCGCACGGGGGCGGCCCGCGCTCGGGCGCCTTGACGGCGCCGAGCCGCGGTGGACGGCGGTCGCAGACGCCGTTACAGTGGCCGCGTGAAGGCCAGGCACTCGCCGGCCGTCTTGATCGCCGCGCTCGCCTGCGCGGGAGCGCTCGCCGTCCCCAGCTCCGCGAGCGCGTCCGCCTGTGCCTCGGCGGGATACGGACAGGTGGGATACGGACAGACGGTGGTCCAGTCCAACAGCGGACGGGTGAGCGGCTGCATGCGCGTCGGCCCGCTTCGCCCGGGCGAGCACACGGTCGTGCTCTCGCAGTACCTCAGCTTCGGCTCGCCCGCTCCGGTGCGCGTCCCGCCGGGCAAGCGGCAGCCCCGCCCGGCGCCGGCGCCACGCGAGCCGGCCGTGGCGCTCTCGCTGGCCCCCTCCTCGGGGCCGCCCGGGACCCTGGTCACGGTGAGCGGGCGACTGGCGGCTGCGCTGTCGCACCGCACGATCTCCTCGGACTTCCCGACGCTGTGCTGGGACGGCTGCGCGGACGGGATCCCGTACGTCTCAGCGCAGCTGCGATGGACCTCGCGGCGCTCTTTCACGACAAAGGTCGTCGTGCCCTCAGCCCCCTGGATCGAGTCCGGGCCCGTCCGCGTGGCGCCGCTTGTGACCGGCAGCTACCCGATTGCGATCACCTGTCTGCGCGGGGCGCGCGGATGCCCGGCGGTCACCGAGGGCTCCGCCCCGTTTCACCTGACCGTGGCCCACGCGCCCAGCTGGTGCACGACGCAGGCGGCGTGCGCGTCCCTGCGCGTGGCGCCGGCGTCAGCCCGGCCCGGCCAGCTCGTGCGCCTGAGCGGCTATGCCCCGCTGACGCAGATCGCCTCCGCCGGCTTTCCCGCCGGGCTTGAGGTGCAGGTCCTCGCAGGGCGCCGGCGCGGTCCTCAGGTGAGGCTCCAGCCAGACCAGCTCGTCGCCGGACGTGCGCTTCTGCGGGTGCTGGCGCCACCGGGCCTCGCCTCGCTGCATCCCCTCACGCCGATCGCAACCGTCACGGCCGGCCTGTCCCAGATCGCGGCCGACCCCGCCGATCCGACCGCCGTCGCGTGGTGCTCCGGGCAGACGATCGAGCTTGACACGCCGACGGGCACGAGCTCCATCTCCACCGCCGGCGTGCCCGCCGCCCTGGCAGCGGAGGGGCTCTCGGCGCCCGGGGGCATCGCGCAGTGCGGCGCGGTGGCGCCGATCGACGACTCCTCGGGACAGATGACCGCGCTGGCGGCGGCGTTCACCGTCGCGCCGTCCTTCGGGCCGCCGCCCTTCTACTACGCGGCGCTTGAAACCACCGACGACGGCGCCACCTGGTCGCCGCTCCCGGTCCCCCCCGGTGCGATCGCCGAGAGCTTCGGCGGCTTCCGCTACCGGGGCGCAGCGCTCGAGGCCGTGTTCTCCTCGGCGAGCGTGCGCCACGGGCTCCCGGACTTCGAGCCCGGCCGGCCGATCGGCGAGCTTGCGAGCGCGGACGGCCAGGGGTTCGCTTCGGTGCCGCTCGGATGCCCCGCCGCCGGCCCATGCCTGACGCTCGGCCCATATCTGGCGGGCAACTGCGCGATGATCCCCAGCGCCCAGGCGCTGCTGCGCTCGGCCGACGGCGGCCGCCACTGGCTGGCCGTCGGCTTCCCGGCGTCGGCTCAGGCGTGCGAGCCCAGCGAGCTGGTGGCGACCTCGGCGCGCGCGGCGCTGCTGATCGACCCGCTGTCGCCCTACGTGGTGATGCGGACCGTCGACGGGGGCCGCGCCTGGTTTGACGTCGGCGTCCCCCGCCTGCACGGCGGCGCCGGCCAGCTGACGCTCAGCTACGGCCAGGGAGGGCTCGTCCTGCTGCCCGACGGCGCGTTGCTGGAGGCCGGCGGCTCCTATCCCTGGGAGCTGCTGAGGCCGGGCGCGAGGTCCTGGTGCCGGGTGACGGTGCCCGCCCCGTCGGCGCAGCGAACCGGGGAGCTTGGGCCCGAGCCGGTCGTGATCGGGAGCGAGCTCTGGTGGCTTGACGTCGGCACGGCCGGCGCTGCGCCCGCGCCGACGATCCACTCCATCGCGCTCGGCGAGCTCGCCTGCGCGACTGCGACCGGGCGCCCGCTACCAGCCGCCGCGCCACTCGGCGCTTGACCTGCGGGCCTTCTCGGCCTCAAGACGCGCGTGCTTGCGCTTGTCAAGCCGCCACTGGATCAGCGACAGCACGATGATCAGCGTGGGGAAGAAGCCGATCGTGATGAACATCACGTCGGTGATCTGCTTGTCGGTCGTCTCGCCCCACCAGCCCTGGCCGTCGTCGGCGGCGGCCAGCGCCGCGGGCGCGTAGGCCAGCAGCGTCACCAGGAAGGCCGCCAGGGCGAGCATCGGGCGCCGCAGCTGTCTCATCGGCGCCAAGGCTACCGGACCAAACGGCCGCGCGCGCCACTGCGGCCCGGCGGGCGGCGCGCTCAGCTGACCCGCTGCGCCGGATTGCGCGCCGCCGATGGGCGCGGCGCTCAGCTGGCCTGAGGCGCCGGCCTTCGCTCGGCCGGCGAGACCGCCGCCACGGCCTCAAGCAGCGCCGGGTTGAAGTCCTCGGCGCGGTCGGTCAGCTCCAGGTGGTCGAGCGGCACCTCCAGCACCCGCGCGCCGAGCGCCCGGGCGAGCTCGCGCTGCTCGGCGGGCGGGACCGAGCGATCACGTGAGGTGACCAGCACCGCGCAGGGCGCCGAGATCGCCGAAAGCCAGGGGCGCGAGTCAAAGCGGGCGAGCTCGCGGGCTGCCTGTGCGATCGCGACGGGGTCGCTGCGAAGCATCTCCGCCAGCCACCAGGCGCCGTGCCCGTCGGCATCGATCCCGAGCCGCCTGAAGCCGGCGGCGTACGTGCGCCGGGGCGCGACCGCGAGCGCGAGCCCAAGCGCCCACGTCCACCGCCACGCGCGGCGCATCTGCTCCGTCTGGAAGTGCCTGCTCGTGCCGCTGAGCACAATCCCGGAGACCAGCCGGGGGTGGTCCCGTGCGAGGAGCTGCGCGATCGCGCCGCCCATCGAGTACCCCACGATGATCGCCTCCGCGACGCCCAGCTGCGCCAGCAGGCCGGCCGCGTCGGCGGCGCAGCCGGCCAGGGTGAAGGCCTCCGGCGAGCGGATCCCCCGTCCGTGCCCGCGATGGTCGGGCGCGAGCACGCGGTGGCCGGCGGCGGCGAGCGCGCCGTAGGCGCCGCACCAGTTCAGATCGGCGCTCACCATCCAGCCGTGCAGCAGCAGCACGGGCTCACCGTCGCCCCCCGTGTCGCGCAGGAACATCTCGCCGCGGCCGGGCACGACCACGGTGCGCGCGGGCGGCAGCTCGCGGTGGGGTATCGGCGGGTGCGGGCGCCGGCTCACCGCGCGGATGCTAGACGCGGCCCGCCGTCGCGCAGGGCTCGGGTGGCGAGCACCGGGCCGCCTCCTGGCACCGGGCCGCCTCCTGGCACCGGGCCGCCTCCTGGCACCGGGCCGCCTCCTGGCACCGGGCCGCCTCCTGGCACCGGGCCGCCTCCTACCATCGGTCGCCGTGGCGATCGTGATCGCATCGGACCTGGGCAAGGACATGGCCGGCGCGCCGCTGCTGCGGGGCGTCTCCTTCAAGCTCGAGCGCCGCGACCGGATGACCCTCTCCGGACGCAACGGCGCCGGCAAGACGACGCTGCTGCGGATGCTCGCCGGGGAGGCGTCGGTCGACGCGGGCGAGCTTGTGATGGCCCGGGACGTCAGGGTCGCCCTGCACGATCAGCGACCGCCCCGGGAGCGTGGACTCACCCTGCGTGACTACGTGCTGGCCGGCGCGCCGGCGCTCGTGGCGCTGGAGCGTGAGCTGGGGCAGCTCGAGCACGCGATGGCTGCCGGCGCCCACGACCAGGCGACGCTTGACCGCTACGCGCGCGCCCAGCAGCGCCTGGAGCACGCGGGCGGCTACGGGTGGCGGGAGCGGGCGCTGTCGACCCTCAACGGGCTCGGCTTCAACCCCTCGACCGACCTGGACAGGCGCCTGGAGACCTTCTCTGGCGGCGAGCTGACCAGGGCGTCGCTGGGCCGGGCGCTTGCGGGCGACCCGGACCTGCTGCTGCTCGACGAGCCGACCAACCACCTGGACATCGCCTCGCTGGAGTGGCTTGAGTCGCACCTGACGTCGCTTGACGCGGCGATCGTGCTCGTCGCTCACGACCGGTGGTTCCTTGAGGCGGTCGGCACCTCGGTGCTGGAGCTGGAGGGAGGGCGCGGCCGGTTCTTTGCGGGCAGCTGGCACAGCTGGCGGCGGGAGCGGGCGGCGCGCGAGCTGGCGCTGGGTCGCGCGATCGAGCGCCAGCAGGCGGAGATCGCGCGCCTGGAGCGGTTCGTGAACCGCTTCAGGGCGGGCACGCGGGCCAGGCAGGCCCAGTCGCGCGCCAAGCGCCTGGCGAAGATGCAGCGGCTGTCGGCGGGGCCGCGTGACCCCGACGCCCTCTCGTTCTCATTCAGCCCCCCGCCGCGCAGCGGGCGGGTGGTGTTCGAGCTGCGCGACGGGGAGCTGCGCGCCGGCGATCGGTCGCTGTTGTCGGGCGCCGAGCTGTGGCTGGAGCGCGGCGAGCACGTTTCGCTCGTCGGGCCCAACGGATCCGGCAAGACGACGCTGATCGAGACGCTCGCCGGACGCCGGGAGCTGGCGGCCGGCAGGTTGCTCACCGGCCACAACGTGAAGATCGGATACCTCTCGCAGCACGCGGACGAGCTCGACGAGCTGATGCGCTCGCCGGCCGGCGGCCACGGCGCCAAGGGCGGCGGGGCACGCTCGAGCCTGCCGGCGCGCACAGTCTTGGAGGCGGCGCAGCGCGCGACGGGCCTGACGCCCGCACGGGCGCGCGCCCTGCTCGGTCGCTTCCTGTTCTCAGGCCAGGACGCCGAGAAGCCGCTTGAGGGCCTCTCCGGCGGCGAGCGCCGGCGTCTGTCGCTGGCGGTGCTGGTCAGCTCGGGGGCGAACGTGCTGCTGCTCGACGAGCCCACCAACCACCTGGACCTGGAGAGCCGCGAGGCGCTTGAGACCGCGCTCTCGCAGTTTGAGGGGGCGGTGCTGCTCGTGTCGCACGATCGCGCCCTGCTCGATGCGATCGGCACGCGCACGATCGCGATCGAGGACGGCGCTCTGCGCAGCTACGCCGGCGGCTGGCCCGAGTACCTGCGGGTGCGCGAGCAGCGCTCCACACAGCAGCGCGACGGCGGCCGCGAAGGCCGCCAGGGGGCGGCCGGCGGCCGGGAAGGGGGGAAGGCGGCGGGCGGCCGGGGCGGGTCCGGGCGCGCGGCGGGCGGCCGAAGCGGGTCCGAGCGGATGGACTCCCGTCGCCGCCCGCGCCGGGGCGGCACCCGGGGCGGGGCCGAGCCGCTTGAGGCGCGGATCGAGGCCGCGGAGGCGGCGCTCGCCGCGCTGGAGGACGAGCTCTCAGACCCCGCCGCCTGGGCGACCCCGGAGGCCAGCGCGCGCTCGGCGCAGCGCCACGCCCAGGCACGCCGGGAGGTCGAGGAGCTCTACGAGCGCTGGGAGTCGCTGACCGGCTGATCGTGCGTGGGCGCCGATGGCCTGCCCGGGGGTCGCCGACCGGCTGATCGTGCGTGGGCGCCGATGGCCTGCCCGGGGGTCGCCGACCGGCTGATCGTGCGCGAGCTGCGCTGCCCGCTCTGGCGTACGATTGACGCGTGCTGGCGACGGTGCGCAACATCGCGATCGTGCTGGCGATCGCCGCGGTGATCGCGATCGTCCCCGGCGGCGGGACAGCCGCGGGCATCGTCGGCACGGCGCTCTCGCTGGCGTTCCTGGCAGCCGCCGCCTGGGTGGCGTCGATCGTCTACCGCCAGCACCGGGACTCGATCTACCTGCTGGGCGACAGGCGGCGCGCGGTCTTCTATCTGGCGCTCGTGGTGCTGGTCGTGACGCTGACTGCGACCGGGCGCCTGTGGCAGACGCCGGCGGGCGAGATCGCGTGGCTTGTCCTGATCGGCGCCGGGGTCTACGCGATCGCCGCCGTCGTGTGGGCGGCACGGCGCCAGCAGTAGCCCTAACGGCCGCGCGCCGCGCGGGCTCGCTCGCCCGCGCGGTCATCGCCGCCGCCATGCGCCGGACGCGCTCGGCCCGGCTGCTCGCGTTCGCGGCCGCGCTGTTGATGCTGTCGCTGTTCCTGCCCTGGAGCCACCAGTTCTCGCGAGCGTTCCTGGCGCGATGGGGCACCGCCTCGGTCCTGGCCGGCGTCCCGCGTGACCCGTCCGCCTGGCAGGTGTACGCGGTCGCCGACGTGCTGCTCGCGCTCGTGGCGGCCGGGCTGCTGGCGCTCGCGCTGACCGGCGGGCGGAGCCTGCGAAACGTCCTGGCCGTGTCGCTCGCGCTCGCGACCGCGTTCACGGTGCGCGCGATCGTCCACCCGCCGACCAACGGCGCCGTCGTGTTCGACCCGTCGACGGGCGCCTGGGCACGCGATGCGCCACGCCCCGGCGCCGGGGAATGGGTCGCGCTGGCGGCGCTGGCGGCGGGCGCCGCGGGCGTGGCGCTGTGCGGCGCGCCCGGCAGCCGCCGGCGCGGCGCCGTGCGGCGCGGGAAGCCTCGCAGCGCTCCTATGCTGGACCCGTCGGGCCCGCCGGGTGCGGGTCCTGCGCCTCCTACCGCTGATGGCCGTCTATCCAGTCGACCGGCGCCGCGAGCTCCCGGATGAGCCGGGCGTCTACCTGTTCCGCGACAGCCGCGGACGGGTGATCTACGTCGGCAAGGCGGTGTCGATTCGCAAGCGCGTCGCCTCGCACTTCTCAAACCCCAGCACGCGCGCGGGACGCGAGCTGCCGGCGATGATCGAGCAGATCGAGGCGCTCGTGGTCCACACGGAGTCCGAGGCGCTGCTGGTGGAGCAGAACTTCATCAGGCAGTACAAGCCGCGCTTCAACATCCGCCTGCGCGACGACAAGTCCTACCCGTACATCGCCATATCGCTCGACGAGGCCTTCCCGCGCGTCTACTTCACACGCGAGCGCCACCGTCGCGACCGCCTCTACTTCGGCCCCTACAGCAACGCCAAGCGCGTGCGCTCGACGCTTGAGGTGCTCGGCAAGGTGTTCATGTTCCGCTCCTGCGACGGGCCGGAGCCCGGGCGGCGCAGCGGCTCGCCCTGCCTGGACTACCACATCAAGCGCTGCGGCGCACCGTGCGTCGGCTACGTCGACCGGGACGGGTACCGGCGGGCGATCGACGGCGTGATCGCGTTCCTCTCCGGGCGCTACCGAGAGGTCGAGCGCGCGCTGGAGCAGGAGATGAGGCAAGCCGCGGCGCAGCAGCGTTTCGAGGACGCCGCGCGCGAGCGCAACCGGCTGCGCGCGGTGCGGTCGCTGCTGGAGCGCCAGCGGGTCGCCCACGAGGGCGACGGCTCGCTTGACGCGGTCGCGGTCGCCGCGGCCGACGGCGAGGCCAACGCCCAGGTGTTCCAGATCCGCGACGGGATCCTCGCCGACCGCCAGAGCTTCTACCTTGACAACGCCGCCGGCGCGCCGCTCGCCGACATCGCCGAGGCGTTCATCCTGCAGTACTACTCGAGCGCGATCTCGGTGCCGTCGCTGGTGATCGTGCAGCGGGAGCTGGGCGAGCGGGGCGAGACGGTGGCCGCGCTCTCGCAGGCGCTGTCGGCCCGCCGGGGCTCCGGCGTCGAGGTGCGCGCGGCCGAGCGGGGCGACAAGCGCAGGATCCTGGAGCTGGCCGAGCGCAACGCGCAGCTGGCGATCGACCAGGAGCGGCTGCGCTCGGAGCGCCGCCGCCAGCAGCGCGTCGAGGCGCTGGACGGGCTGCGCGCCGCGCTCGGGCTCGATGCCGTGCCGCTGCGGATCGAGTGCTTCGACATCTCGACGCTGATGGGCACCAACACGGTCGCGTCGATGGTCGTGTTCGAGGGCGGGGCGCCGAAGCGCTCGGACTACAGGCGCTTCAGGGTGCGCAGCACCGGCGACGCGCAGGGCGCCCTGCGCGAGTCAAACCCCGGCCCCGACGACTTCGCCTCGATGGAGGAGGTGCTCGGCCGCCGCCACGCCCAGTGGGAGCGCCAGCGCGACATCTCGCCCCACGACCGCGAGTATGACCCGAGCTTCGCGGCGCTGCCCAACCTGGTCGTCATCGACGGCGGGCGCGGCCAGCTCAGCGCGGGGCTGCGCGCGCTGGAGGGCTTCCGCCGGCGGGGCGTGACGGTCGTCTCGCTGGCCAAGCGCATCGAGGAGGTGTTCATCCCTGGGCGGGCCGCCCCGCTTCGCCTGGCGCACGACACGCCCGAGCTGCAGCTGCTGCAGCGCCTGCGCGACGAGGCGCACCGCTTCGCGATCACCCACCACCGCATCCGCCGCGACCGGGTGATGACCGAGTCGGTGCTGGACGGGCTGCCGGGCGTCGGGCCCGCGCGCAAGCGGGCGCTGCTGGCCCACTTCGGATCGCCCGACGCGGTGCTGGCGGCCAGCCGGGAGGAGCTCGAGGCCGTCCCGGGCGTCCCGGGGAAGCTCGCGCGCGAGGTCTACCGGGAGCTTCACCGCACCGGCGTCTGAGGCGTCGCCTGCCCGGAGGCCGCAGGGATGGTCAAAAGCGCCGCGCTCGCGGGGGGCATCGAGACGGTGTAGACGTCGCCGGTCGGCGCGACCGGGTAGGTCTGCGGCGGGGGCAGCACGCCGGTCTCGGTCTGGGCCCCGAACGTCTGGCCGCCGAGCGTCACGCCCGTGGTCGACCTAAGGCTCGGCGCAAGCAGGAGCTCAAGCGCTCCGAGCGGAGCGCCGCCGGAGCCGCCCGGTGCCTGTCCGGAGCTCGCCGGCGCCTGTCCGGAGCCGCCCGGTGCCTGTCCGGAGCCCGTCGGCGCCTGTCCGGAGCCGCCCGGCGCCTGGGCCTGGCCGATCGCGACCGCCACGTTGTGCTCGGCCAGCGGGTCTTCGTTGATCAGCGTCACGCGCTCGGTACCGTCGGGGGCGAGCGTCGCCCACACGCTGACCGGACCGCCCGGACCCCGAACCGTCTCAAGGCGCGCGCCGGGCGGGAACGCCTGCGCGAACATCTCAAGCCCGTAGTACTCGGGGCGCACCGACGCCTGCCAGACGCCGCGCGGTGTGCGCGAGACGCCAAACAGCTCGTAGGCGGCGCCCGGCAGCGTGTGGAAGTTGACCCCATCGACGCCGACCGACGCGAGCTCAAACAGCGTGTTGAGCGCCCAAAGCGCGGAGGCGAACGTGTCGCTGACGCCCCTGGCGCCCTCGCAGGAGGCACTGTTCAGCTCGTCGACGCGGAACTGAAGCCCCCGGCGATGCGCGATCCGCACATACCCCGCCAGCCCCGCGGCAAGCGCTGCCGAGGAGCGCGCGGCCAGCAGGTTCGGGATCGACGGGTATCCGGCGGCGCGCGGATTGCGCTGGCAGGCGCGCAGCGGGTAGCGGTGGTAGGTGACGATCGCCAGGCGCGGCGCCCGGGCCACGAAGGCGGACAGCCCCCGCATCCAGGCCGGCCCCGAAAGCGCTGGGCCCGCCAGCGGGACGCGCGGCAGCACCGCGGCCCAGCGCCTGAACTGCTGCTCGTAGTCGGCGAGGCTGAAGCTCCGCGCCCGCGCCCGGTGCACGCGACCGCGCGCGTCCACGTACCAGGGGAACGTACCGTAGAGGTCGGGCTCATTGCCGATCTCGAGCGCCGCGATATGGCCCACGCCGATCGCGCGCACCAGCGCCCGTCCCTCGGCCGCGGCGATCGCCGCGCTCGAGGCGGCGAGGTTGATGCCGAGGATCAGCCGGGCGTCGAGGTCGGCCGCCAGCGCGCCGGTGGTGCGCAGCCAGTCCGGCGTGATCCGGTAGGAGAGGCCCCCGCCGCCGGCGGCTGCGCGCGTGGGCACGAAGCTCGAGTCGGTGCTGTCGCCGCCCACCCGGATCACGGGCGGCCCTCCGTCGGACAGCCCCCGCAGGAGCCCCAGCAGCGCCGGATCGATCGCCCGCGGGTCAGAGCCGGTGTAGGCGTGCAGCGCCGGGTACTCGACCGACACGCCCAGAAATCCCTGCGGCATCGGCCAGCCGGCGCCCTGCGCGGACACGACCGCCGAAAGCAGGTCAGCGCGCGCGAGCGCCGGCGCCAGGCAGAGCACGAGGACGCCCGCGACCAGACGGGGGAGCCGGATGCTGAGGGCCGCCACGACGGCGAGCCGGGCGCGGCGGCACGGCACGGGCGCATGGTGCCACACCGGCTGTCGGTGCAGTTCCCCCGGCCGCGGCTTCAATCCGGCGACCGGCGCCGCCACGCGCGCGTGTCCGCGATCCGGCGACCGGTTGCGCGCCGCCCGCTCGTCCGCGGAGGTCGTCAAGCTTTAGGTCAGGGATGGAGGCCTCGGCCCTCAACGACCTTGTTGTGATCACCGGCTTCTCGGGCGCCGGGAAGTCGACCGCGATGGCCGCCTTCGAGGACGAGGGCTACTTCTGCGTGGACAACCTCCCGCCGGAGATGATCCGCTCGCTGGTGGAGCTGTTCATGCACTCCGGCTCCAAGGTCGCGCGCGCCGCCGTGGTCTCCGATGCTCGCGGGGGAAGCCACTTCGAGCGCCTGGCGGCGATGCTCGACGAGCTGCGCTCTGGCGGCGTCCGCTACCGGATCCTGTTCCTGGAGGCCGACGAGGAGACGCTGCTCACGCGCTACAAGGAGACGCGGCGCCGCCATCCGCTGGCCCCCACCGGCTCGGTGGCGGAGGGCATCGCGCGCGAGCGCGCGCTGCTGGCGCCGCTGCGCGAGCGCGCCGACGCCGTCATCGACACCGGGGGCCTGACGGCGGCAATGCTGCGCCGGCGACTGGTCGACGAGCTGCTGCCGTCCAAGCACCCGGGCAGGCTGGCCGTAACGTTCCAGAGCTTCGGCTTCAAGTACGGGCCCAGCCGTGACGCCGACCTGCTGCTTGACGTGCGCTTCCTCCCCAACCCACACTACGAGCCGCGGCTCAGGCAGCTGACCGGCGCCGATCCCGAGGTCGTTCGCTACATCAATCGGGCCGGGGCGCTGGACGCTTTCTATGAGCGGCTTCACCCGTTGCTGGACTACCTGCTGCCGCAGTACCTCGCCGAGGGCAAGGCGCACCTGGTGATCGCGATCGGCTGCACCGGCGGCCGCCACCGCTCGGTTGCGATCGCCCGCCAGCTCGCCGACCGCTACGCCGGCCGCGACGGCTACCTGGTCGACGTGGTCCACCGGGACGTCAACGAGCCCGCATGATCCCCGGCCTCAGGGAGCAGCCCGCCGGCCTCGGGGAGGAGCCCGCGTGATCGACCATGTCGGCTTTGAGGTCGCCGACCTTCGGCGCAGCCGCGCGTTCTACGACGCTGTCTTCCGCACGCTCGGGGCGCGCCAGATGCACGCCTCCGAGCACGCCGTCGCCTACGGGATCAACTCGGCGCTGGTGTGGTTCGTGGTCCGCGGGCGCGCCGCCGCGCCCGGATACGGGCACCTGGCGCTGCAGGCCAGCGGCAAGGCGGCGGTGGACGCCGCCTGGGCGGCCGGCCTGGCGCACGGTGGCGCCGACGACGGCGCCCCGGGTCGCCGCCCGCAGTACGGTCGCCGGTGCTACGCCGCCTACCTGCTGGACCCCGACGGGCTGCGGGTGGAGATCGTCTCCCGCCGCTGAGGGCCTCGCCGGGATCGGGAAGACCACCGTCCGAGCTGACCGGCGGCCGTCCTGTGCGTTGCCCGCCCGGCGCCCCGGCGGCACTCGCGGCGCCCCCTCAGGTAGTGTGTCGCCGCCGGGCGGGTCCCGCGCACCTGATCAGAGCTTTTGGGAAACGGAGGCAAACGGGGAGACATGGCTGTTCGCGTCGCGATCAACGGCTTTGGCAGGATCGGCCGCAACGTGCTGCGCGCGGCCTACGAGCGCGGCGGCGAGGAGATCGAATGGGTGGCTGTCAACGACCTCGTTGACCCGCGGACGATCGCGCACCTGCTGCGCTACGACTCCAACTACGGGCCGTTCCCGGGCGAGGTCTCCGCGACCGAGCGGGGCCTGTCGGTCGACGGGCGCGAGATCCGCGTGCTGGCCGAACGTGACCCGGCGGCGCTGCCGTGGGCGGAGCTGGGCGTCGACGTCGTGGTGGAGTCCACCGGGCTGTTCACCGACCGCGAGAACGCCGCCAAGCACCTGGCCGCGGGCGCGCGCAAGGTGGTGATCTCGGCGCCGGCCACCGACCCGGACACCACCGTCGCGCTCGGGGTCAACTTCGACGAGGCCTACGACCGCGAGCGCCACCACGTGATCTCCAACGCGTCGTGCACGACCAACTGCCTGGCGCCGGTGGCCAAGGTCCTGCACCGCACCGTCGGCATCAGGCACGGCCTGATGACCACGATCCACGCCTACACGGCCGACCAGCGCCTGCAGGACATGCCCCACCGCGATCTGCGCCGCGCACGCGCCGCGGCGGTGAACCTGATCCCTGCCTCCACGGGCGCCGCCAAGGCGATCGGCCTGGTGATCCCCGAGCTCAACGGGCGCCTGCACGGCATGGCGATCCGCGCGCCGGTCCCGACTGGCAGCGTGGTGGATCTCACCGTCGAGGCCGAGCGCGAGACGACCGTCGAGGAGGTCAACGCGGCGATGCGCGCGGCCGCCTCGGAGGGCCCACTGCGAGGGTTGCTCCGGTACACCGAGGACCCGATCGTCTCGAGCGACATCGTCAAGAACCCCGCCTCGTCGATCGTCGACGGCCAGCTCACCTCGGTGATGCAGGGCACGATGGTGAAGGTGATCGCCTGGTACGACAACGAGTGGGGCTACTCCAACCGGGTCTGCGACCTCGTGTCGCGCCTGCTTTGAGGCGCCTGGAGGATCTCGGCGACCTGCACGGACGGCGTGCGCTGGTCAGGGTCGACTTCAATGTGCCGCTGACCCGAAGCGCTCCGCCGGCGGTCGCCGACGACCGGCGCATCCGCGCGGCGATCCCGACGCTTCAGGCGCTTCGCCAGCGCGGCGCGTCGCTGGTGCTCGTCTCGCACCTGGGACGGCCGCGCGACCGCGAGCCGGAGCTCTCGCTGGCGCCCGTGGCGGCCCGCCTTTCGCAGCTGCTGGAGGCGCCCGTCTCGCTGGCGCCGGGCGCGCGCGGCGCCGAGGTGCAGCGGATGGCCGAGCGGCTGGGCGAGGGGGAGGTGCTGCTGCTTGAGAACATCCGCTACGAGCCCGGCGAGACGCGCAACGACCCCGAGCTTGCGCGGGACCTCGCGCGCCTGGCGGACGTGTACGTCAACGACGCGTTCGGTGCGGCGCACCGCGCCCACGCGTCCACCGAGGGGGTCGCCCGGCTGATGGCCGACCGCGCCGCCGGGCTTCTGCTCGAGCGGGAGGTGCGGATGCTGACCGGGCTGCTCAGCGACCCCGAGCGGCCGCTGGTGGCGGTGCTCGGCGGCGCCAAGGTCGCCGACAAGCTGGGGGTGATCGAGGCATTTGCGCAGACCGCGGATGAGATCCTGATCGGGGGGGCGATGTGCTTCCCGTTCTTGCGCGCCCGCGGCCACAGCATCGGCGCGTCGCTGTGCGAGCCCGCCGACGTTGAGCTGGCGGAGCGGATCCTTGCCCACAGCGGTCGTGCGGAGATCAAGCTGCCCTGCGACCTGGTGGCGGCCGAGCGGCTCCAGGAGGGCGCGGCCGTGACCGCGCTGGACGGCGTGGAGGTCCCGGACGGCCTGATGGGCCTGGATATCGGTCCGCGCACCGCCGCCGCCTACGCCGGGCGGATCGCCACCGCGCGCACCGTGTTCTGGAACGGGCCGATGGGAGCCTTCGAGGTCGAGCCGTTCGATGCGGGCACGCGCGCGGTGGCCGAGGCGGTGGCCGCCGCCGACGCGGTCACGGTCGTGGGGGGCGGCGACTCGGCCGCGGCGCTCGAGCGCTTCGCCCTGGCCGACCGCGTCACGCACCTGTCGACCGGCGGCGGCGCGTCGCTTGAGCTGATCGAGGGCCGGCGGCTGCCGGGGGTGGAGGCGCTCGGATGAGCCCCCGCCAGCCGCTGATCGCAGGCAACTGGAAGATGCACAAGACGGTCGCCGAGGCCGTTTCGTTCGTAGATGAGCTGCTGCCCCGCCTCGACGGCGTGCCCGACGCGGCGGCGATCGCCCTGTGCGCACCGTTCACGGCGCTGTCTGCGCTGGTGCGCCGAACGCGCGGCTCGCGCCTGGCCGTCTACGCCCAGAACATGCATCAGGCCGACCATGGCGCGTTCACCGGCGAGATCTCCGCGGCGATGCTGACCGAGCTTCAGGTCGCCGGCGTCGTGCTGGGCCACTCCGAGCGCCGCGAGCTCTTCGGCGAGACCGACCGCGCCCTCTCCCAGAAGGTCCCCGCGGCGCTGGCCGCCGGGCTTGTGCCGATCCTCTGCGTGGGCGAGACCGAGGAGGAGCGGGACGCCGGCGACACCGAGCGCAAGCTGCGCCACCAGGTCCAGGAGGACCTCTCGCGCGTGGCCGACGAGCGCCTGGGCGACGTGGTGATCGCCTACGAGCCGATCTGGGCGATCGGCACCGGCCGCGTGGCCACGCCCGAGCAGGCGCAGGATGCGATCGCGTTCGTGCGCGCGCTGGTCGCCGGACGCTCGCGCGAGCAGGCGCAGCGCGTCCGGATCCTATACGGGGGCAGCGTCAAGCCTGACAACGCCGCCGAGCTGCTGGAGCTGCCAGACGTCGACGGCGCCCTGGTCGGCGGCGCGAGCCTGGACGCGGCCTCCTTCGGCGCGATCGTCGCGGCGGCTCACGCGTGAGCGCCGAGCGCTGGAGCGTGCCCGCCGGGCCAGCGCGGATCCCGGTGCCCCGGGCCGCGCTGATCGTGCTCGACGGCTGGGGGCTGGCCGAGGCGGGACCCGGCAACGCCATCTCGCTGGCGAGCACGCCCGTCTTCGACGCGCTCTGGCAGGCCTACCCGACGTGCACGCTGACCGCCTGCGGGCTGGCCGTCGGGCTGCCCGAGGGGCAGATGGGCAACTCCGAGGTCGGCCATCTGAACCTCGGCGCCGGGAGCGTCGTCATGCAGGACCTGACCCGCATCGATGCGGCCGCGCGCGACGGCTCGCTGGCGGCCAACGACGTGGTCTGCGCCGCGCTCACCGCGGCCCAGCGCGTGCATCTGATCGGGCTGGCCTCCGACGGAGGCGTCCACTCGAGCCTCGAGCACCTGCGGGCGCTGATCGAGCTGGCGGCCGAGCTTGAGGTGCCGGATCTGGTCGTGCACGCGTTCACCGACGGACGGGACACGCCCCCGACCTCAGCCGCCGGCCACCTGGAGCTTGTGCAGCGGTGGCTGACGGACGCCGGAGGCGGCCGCGTCGGCTCGGTTGTGGGCCGCTACTGGGCGATGGACCGCGACCGCCGCTGGGATCGAGTCCAGCGCGCCTACGACCTGCTGGTGCACGGGCGCGCGGAGCACCGGGCGGCGAGCGCGGCCCAGGCGGCGCTCGCCGCCTACGAGCGCGGTGAGACCGACGAGTTCATCTCGCCCACGCTCGTGGGCGAGGAGGCGCGCATCCGGCCCACCGACAGCGTGCTCGCGTTCAACTTCCGCCCCGACCGGATGCGCGAGCTCACCCGCGCGCTGGCCGAGCCCGGGTTCGACCAGGTCGACAGGCGCGGCGCCCCGCCGGTCGCCCGATACGCGACGATGACCGAGTACGAGGAGGGCTGGCCGTACCCGGTGGCGTTCTCGCCGCAGCGGCCGGCGACCACGCTGGCGGCGGTCATCGCCGCGCGTGGCGAGCGCCAGCTGCACGTGGCCGAGACCGAGAAGTACCCGCATGTGACCTACTTCTTCAACGGGGGCGACGAGCGGCCGCTCCCCGGCGAGCGGCGCGAGCTGGTGCCCTCGCGCCGGGATGTCCCCACCTACGACCTGGCACCGGAGATGAGCGCCGCGCAGGCCGCCGACGCGTTCGTGTCCGCCTGGCTTGAGGACCCCGGTCTGCGCTTCGGGATCATCAACTTCGCCAACCCGGACATGGTCGGCCACACCGGCTCGATCCCGGCCGCCGTGCGCGCGGTGCAGGCGGTGGATCGCTGCCTGGGCGAGGTCGTGGAGGCGGTGCATGGCACCGGCGGGGCCTGCCTGGTAACCGCCGACCACGGCAACGCCGACAACATGCTGGAGGCCGACGGCTCGCCCAACACCGCCCACTCGCTCAACCCGGTCCCGGTCATCGTCACGGTGCCCGGGCTCAGCCTGCGCCAGGGCGGCGTGCTGGCCGACGTCGCTCCGACGCTGCTCGCGATGCTCGGCATCCCCAAGCCCGAGGCGATGTCAGGCGAATCGCTGATCCTCGCCTGAGCGGCCCCGCGGCCGACACGGCTGGCCGGCGAGCGGGACGCCCGGCTGCCGGCGACGTCGACGTCTGGCGGCCGGCGCCGCGGACCGCTCAGCCGGTTGACGGATGCGTCGGGGTGGATCCTCCCGGCCCTAGCAGGTCAAACCCGTCGGGCGTATGCAGCATCCCCGGGCGGCGCCCGGGCTGGCCGGTGACGCCGTACTGCCAGACGATCGCCCGCGTGGCGGGGTCGATCGCCACCATCCGGTCGTTGTAGTCGTCGTTGAGCATGATCACCCCGCTGGGCAGCCGCTCGGCCAGCGACGGCTGGTTGAGCATCCCCGGGCCGCTGGCCACGTCGTAGCGGTAGAGGATCCGCCCCGAGCGGTTGAACTCGAGCACCTGCCCGGGCGTCGAGTAGTCGGCGATCAGGTAACGGTCGGGTCCCAGCTGCTGCGGGTCCGACGGGTATGCGATCGGCAGCTGCACCGTCCACACCAGATGCCCGGTGGGCGTGTACTCGGACACCCAGGAGCCGTTGATCTCCGAGATCAGCAGGTTGCCGTCGGCGAGCGGCGTGTCGCCGTTGGGGCTGCCCACCGATTGGGGCGGGCTGTGGACGCATGACCCGTCGGTGCCGATCTGGTGGGCGACCGTGTGGTCGGGGTTGATGATCAGCACGCGGCAGTTGTCGGCGTCGGCGACGCTGATCTGACCGTCGCGCAGCAGGTAGGCGTCGTCGGGCTCGTGCAGGTAGCCTCGGGCGGTGCCGATCTGCCTCGGGTGACCGTACTCCCAGATCACCCGGCCCGAGGGGTAGGCGATCTCCTGAATCGTCTCGTTCTCCTCCTGGTTTGTGAGGATCGCGGTTCCGTGCGCGACGAAGAACGCGTCGTCGGGGAAGAAGAAGCCGAAGCGGTCGTGCGGGGTGCCGGCGGAGGGAAAGCGCCAGACGACGTTCATCGCCGGGTCCAGCAGCAGCAGCCGGTCGTTGGCGCGGTCGGCGATCAGCAGGTCGTCGCCGAAGTACGGAGAGCCGGCGCCCGCCGCGCCGGCGGTGCCGAACCGCGCGTTCGGCGTCAGCATCTGCACGGCGGCGATCTGGGTGGAGCCGGACTCCCCGCCCACCAGCCACGCCCGCCCTCCGGCCACCGCCGCACCGGCGTGGGCGACGGGCACCTGCAGGCGGCCGGCGACGAGCATCCGCTCGTCGGCCGTGTCAAGCGCCCAGATCGTGTCGACCGTCGTCAGCGCTCCCGGCCCGCGGGGCGAGACGGGCGGCGAGAGCTGCGTGGTGCCAACGCCGGGGGTGTAGTCCTGGGGCGCCGTGGTCTGCCCCCCGGCCAGGTAGATGTGGCCATCGAGGACGACCGCGGTGGCCGCCTGCAGCGGCTCGGGCAGGTGCCCCACGATCGCCGCCGTGCGCGCGGCGGGGTCGACCACCTGGATGTCGTCGACCGGCTGGCCGGCGTCCGCGCCCTGCACCGCCTCGCCGCCGAAGACGTACAGCTTGCCCCCCAGGGCCGCGACCGCCGGGTAACGGACCGGCACCGGCAGCGACGCGACCGTCTCGAAGCTCCGGCCGTCGGTGGTGGCCAGCACCTGCGCGTCGGCGGCCGAGCCGTCGTAGCCGCCGACGACGTACGTGGTGGCGCCGATCTGCGCGGAAGCCGCGTCCGAGCGCGGCGCGGGAAGCGGGCCGAGCGCGGCCGCGGCCGGGAACGACTGGACGGTCGCGACGGTCGCCGGCGAGCCGCCGCCGAACACCACGTCGCGCCCGCCGATCACCGCGCCCGCCGCGTCGTGCACCGGCGCGTGCAGGCTGCCGAGCTGGTGCAGCGCGCCGTCGGCGGTGTCGAGCGCAAAGACGCCGGCGGCCGAGCTGGATCCGTTCAGGCCGCCGAGCAGCAGCAGCCGCCGCGGGCCGGCCGGCAGCACGACTTCGCGACTGATCGGCGCGGCAAGGCTCCAGGGCAGAAGGCCGGCCTCGATCGCGGGCGCGTCCGCGATCCTTGCGTCCAGCAGAGCGGCCTCACGGCCGCGATCGTTGGCGACGGGCCGATCGGGGCGGCCGCCAGAGCCGGCGACGATCCGCACGACCACGGCCACGATCGCCACCGCCGCCAGCAGCGCGACCGCGCGTCGAACCGCGAGCTGCCGGCGGCGGCGCCGGCGGCGGCGCTCCCGCTCGCGCTGACGAGCTCCTCGGCGGGCGTTGTCCGGTGTGTGGCTCATCGCTGCGATAGCCGGCGGTTCGCCCCCGACCGCCGTGTGCCCACGATACACGCCGCGCCGGCCGCCATGCCGCACCCGGCGCCCGCTGGGCGCCACCGGTGCCCGTCGCCACCGCGGCCCGTCGCCGCGCTGCTGCCTCTTCAAGCGAACTCTCATCAACTTCGCACGCTGCGCTTATCCGCGCAGCACAGAGTCGGGGGCGTGCAGCACACGAACCGCCCGAGCGCAGGGCCGCCGCGCCCGCCCGGAGGGCCGACGCGTCCGTCCGGAGGGCCGACGCGTCCGCCCGGAGGGCCGCCGCGCCCGCCCGGAGGGCCGACGCGTCCCGCGGCGAGGGCGCTGGCGATCGCCATGTCGAGGATGCTGTGGCGCGGGCGCGCCGAGTCATGGGATGCCGAGGGCTCCGTGGCCACCGGCCCCGTGGCCGATGCTGTGCTGGCGCGCTGCGGCGAGCGGCCGGGCGTGGCTGTGGATCTCGGCTGCGGCTCAGGTCAGTTGACGCTGCCGCTCGCCGAGCGCTGCGAGCGGGTGCTGGCCGTCGATATCGACCCGGGCGCGATCGGGATTCTCGCCGACCGCGCGCGCCGGGCAGGCGCGGGCAACCTGCAGACGCTGACCGAGCCGCTGGAGCGGCTTGACCTGGAGGCCGGCAGCGTCGACCTCGTGGTCTCAAACTATGCCCTTCACCACCTGCGAGACGCCGACAAGCGGCTGCTGCTGGAGCGGGCGCTGGTCTGGCTCTCACCGGGGGGACGGATCGTGATCGGCGACATGATGCTCGGCCGGGGCGCGCGCGCCGACGACCGCCGCGTGATCGCCGACAAGGTCCGCGGGCTGGCGAGGCGCGGACCGGGCGGCTGGTGGAGGATCGCCAAGAACGTGGTGCGCTTCCTGCTGCGTTTCCAGGAGCGCCCGCTGCGCCCGGAGGCCTGGGCGCGCCTGCTGCGCGCGGCCGGCTTCGTCGGCATCGGCGCCGAGCGGGTGGTCTCCGAGGCCTGGGTGGTGTGGGCCACCAGGCCACGCGCGCCTCAGGGGCAGGCGGTCCCCGCCCCTGCCAGCTGCGCGGCCGAGGTGATCGTTGCCACTCCGGGCGCGCCACCCGCCGCCACCAGGGCTCGCAGCGCCCCCGCGCGGCCCTGGAGGTAGGCGCGCAGAAACGCGATCGACGCTTTAGCCACGTAGTCGCGGGCCGGCCCAGGCTCGACGTAGGGGGGGAGGTGGCTCTGGGCGAGCAGGTCCACGTAGTACTTGGGTTGGGGGGCCTGGTCGTAGAGCTGGGCGCTGCACGGCGGCACGTTGATCGTGTCCGCGCTCCCCTGCGTGACCAGGAGGGGAACGCTGCCGTCCGCGTAGTAGGCGCCCCCAAAGCTCGGCAGCTCGGCCCCTGACATGATCACCGCCGCGCGCACGGCAGAGTCCAGGCAGCAGCTGTCGGCCGCCACGGCGAGGCTGACGTCGCCGCCGTCCGACTGGCCGGCCACGGCGATCTCACGAGCGTTAACCAGGCGGCGCAGCGGGCTTGCGGGGTCGCCCGCCTGGCGCGCCAGCGACCGGATCACGAAGCGCAGGTCGCCGGGGTGGTTGACGATGTCCGACTCGTCCAGCTCGCCCGGTCCGGCGGGATCGGTGTGGGGGTAGGTGGGCGACGCGACCGTGAACCCGGCGCGCGTCCAGGCGTCGAGCAGCCCGGCGTAGGCGCTCACCGAGGTGTCGTAGCCCTGTGAGAAGACGATCAGCGGGAAGGGGCCGCCGGCGGGCGCCGCCGGATAGCGGATCGAGACCGCGAGCGCGCGGACGGGCTCGCCGCTCGCGCTGCGCCCGGTGGCCGTCGCAGCGGTCGCGGGCTCAAGCAACGTCTCGTCAAGCATCCCGACCGAGTACGGCGGGCCTGCCGCGTGCGCTCGCGAGGCGGCCCGCCGGCGCTGGCCGCCGCGCCCGGCGCTGGGTCCCGAGCGAGCGCGGCCGGCGGCGCTCGCCTCACGCCGCGGGGCTCGGTCGCCGCTCGGAGAGCCTCCGGCGGCTCCGGAGCCGCCGGAGCGCACGCGCCCGGCGCTGGGGCGCAGGCCGGCGCTTGAGAGGAGGGCGACCGCGCCCGCGACCGCCAGCAGCGCCGCGAGCGCGACCGCGCGGCGCAGGGCATACCGAGGCCGTGGGACGCCCGGGGGCGCAGTTCGCGGCCCCGGCCGTCGCCGGCCGCCGTGGTGGGGGGCGCGCGTGGGGGTTCCAGGCACCGCGCCGAGCCTAGCCGACGGGCCTTCTATAGCCCGCGCCGAAGGCCACGAAGACCCACGATCGAATCCGGCCTACGACCTGAACCCACATCAGCCTTGACAGGAAATCTAAGCCTGCTACACTCAGGTTTCGTAAACCGACCCAAGTGAGGTGAGACGATGGCGCTGATTCGCTGGGAGCCGATGCGCGAGCTGGACACGATCCAGAACGAGTTCAACCGGCTGTTCAACTCCTTCTTCGACACCCAGACCGGGGGCGGCAACGGCGGCACGCAGCGTCGCTGGGTTCCCGCCATGGATCTGGTCGAGACCGACACCGACTACGTGCTTCGCGCCGACCTTCCTGGCCTCGCCGAGAACGATGTGCAGATCGAGCTTGAGGACAACGTGCTCACGATCTCCGGCGAGCGCAAGTCAGAGCACGAGCACAAGCGCGCCGGCTACTACCGCGTCGAGCGCAGCTTCGGCTCCTTCCGGCGCTCGCTGACCCTGCCCGAGGGCGTCGACGCCGACGCGATCCGCGCGAGCTTCAACAACGGCGTGCTCGAGGTCCGGATCCCCAAGCCGGAGCAGCGCCAGCCGCGCCGCGTCCAGATTTCCGTGGGGCAGTCGGAGGCCCAGCAGCCCGCGATCGAGGGCAGCGAGTCCGCGTCGGCCTGACCGCGGGCGCCGGCCGCGGGGCGGGGCGGGCGGGCCAGTCCCGCGGCCGGCGCGGCGAGTCCGCTCTGCGACCGCCGCGGCGCAGCGGACCGCCCGGCGCCCCGCTCGCCCGCGGGCGGGCCCGCTCGGCGGTGGCTCTGCCCGGCGGCGGGCCGGCGTGCCGCTGTACGCCGCGGACCCGGCTACCCCTGCACGCGAGGGACCCGCGCGCCGCGGGGGACCAGGATCGCGCCGCCCTCGGCCAGCTACCCCTGCACGCACGGGACCTGCGCCCCCGGCCCGCGGACCGCTCGCTAGGGTCCGCGTCCGTGTTCGAGGTGCTCGCCCGCTGCCCCGGATCACGCGCCCGGCGCGGCGTGCTCACGCTCGCGCACGGAACCGTCCAGACGCCCGCGTTCGTGCCGCTGGCGACCCGGGGCGCGGTCAGGACGCTGGAGTCCGCCGATGTCCGGGCGCTCGGCTACGAGCTGATCCTCGCAAACACCTTCCACCTGATGCTCGCGCCGGGCCACGACCTCGTTGCCAGGCTGGGCGGGCTTCACTCGATGATGCGCTGGAGCGCGCCGATCATCACCGACTCCGGGGGCTTTCAGGTGTTCTCGCTCGGGCACGGCGGCGTGGCCGACGAGATCAAGTCCAGGCAGGGTGCCGAGGGCGCCCGGCGCACGGCGGGGGAGGGCGGCGCGCGTGCGAGCGGCCCGGGCGCGATCCTGTCGATCGAGGAGGCCGGCGTGCGGTTCCGCTCCCACATCGACGGCGCGCAGCGCTTCATCGGCCCTGAGCTTTCGATGGAGGTCCAGGCGGCCCTGGGCTCCGACATCGCGCTGGCGTTCGACGAGTGCACCCCGTTCCACGCAACGCGCGACTACACGGCGCGCTCGATGGAGCGCACCCATCGGTGGCTGCGGCGCTGCCTTGACTGGCACGAGCGCCACGGCCCGCCCGGCCAGGTGGTCTACGGGATCGTGCAGGGCGGGGTGGAGCACGACCTCAGGCTGGCCTCCGTGCAGGAGGTGGCCGCGAGCGGCTCACGCGGCGTGGCGATCGGAGGCTCGCTGGGCGCCGACAAGCACCAGATGCGCGAGGTGGTCGGCTGGTGCACCGCCGAGCTGGACCGCGTCGCGCCGCAGCGGCCGCGGCACCTGCTGGGGATCGGCGAGGTCGACGACCTGATCGAGGGGGTGCTCGCCGGGATCGACACGTTCGACTGCGCGATGCCGACGCGGCTCGCGCGCCACGGGGTGGCGCTGGTGCCAGACCCGCCGGCGCGCTGGCGCCTTCACCTGAGGGGCTCCGGCCGCCGCGCCGAGGATGGGCCGATCCTTCAGGGATGCAGCTGCCCCACCTGCTCGGCGGGGTACTCCCGCGGCTACCTGCGCCACCTGCTGCGATCCCGGGAGCCGACCGCGCCGCGGCTGGTGACGCTGCACAACCTCTGGTTCGTGGCGGTGCTGCTCGCGGACCTGCGAGCCGGAATCTGCGCCGGAGCGCTCCGGCGGGTGGCGTCGGAGCTGCTGCGCGGCGCGGCGCCCGGAACGGCGGCTACTTCGTGTACTGGTTGATGATCGCCTGCAGCTGGGAGATCGCCGACTGGATGTCGCGCGCCACCACCTGGTGGTAGTGGACGATGGTCCGCGAGGTGCTCGCCGAGATCGTCGTCGCGACCACCACGATCACCGCCAGGACCGCGAGGATCGCCACAAACGCGATCACACGCCCCAGCCGCCGCGGCCGCGGCGGCGGACGGTCTGGCAGCCCGTACCCGTGCAGGTCCTCGGTGCGCGTCGGCCGGCGGGCCGGGACCTGACGGGGCGTGCGCACCGCGGTCGCCGGCCGCGGCGCCACCCGGGTTGAGGGACGCGGCGCGGCGCGCGTGGCCGCGGTCGGCGCGCGGCCCGCCACGCGCGTGGCCTGCGTGACGGCCTGCGTCACCGCGCTTGCGGGCGCGATCCCCCGCAGCCCGTCGGCCAGCGCGTCGGCCAGCTCGAGCGCGTCCCCCGGGCGAAGCTGCGGGTCGATCGCCAGCGCCGAGGCGACCGCCTGGGCCAGCGCGCGTGGCACGTCCGGGACCAGCTCATCCAGCGGAGCCGGCGACTCCCGCTGCTGCTTGAGCGCCAGCTCGGAGAGCGACGCCGCCTCGTAGGGCAGGCGCCCGGAGATCAGCTGGTAGGTGACAACGCCGAGCGAGTACAGGTCGGCCTGGGGGCCGGCGTCCTCGCCGCGCGCCTGCTCGGGCGACAGGTAGGCGGCCGTGCCCAGCACGGAGCCCGCCTGCGTGATGCTCGACTGGTCGGTCGCCCGCGCGATCCCGAAGTCGGCCAGCTTGACGACCCCGGACTCGGACACAAGCAGGTTCCCCGGCTTGACGTCGCGGTGCACGACGCCGTGGCGGTGCGCGTAATCGAGCCCACGGCACGCCTGCGTGACGATCTCGACCGCCCGGGACACCGGGAGGTGCCCGCGGTCGCGCAGCAGCTCGGCGCACGAGTGGCCCGGGACGTGCTCCATGACGATGAAGTGCTGATGGTGGCCTGAGTCGAACCCGAAGTCGAACACCTGAACGATGTTCGGATGCACAAGCCGCGCGGCCGCCAAAGCCTCGCGACGGAACCGCGACACGAACGCGGGATCGTCGGCCAGGTGCTCGGCCAGCAGCTTGAGCGCCACGTGGCGCTCGAGGCGGTTGTCGAACGCCAGGTGCACGGTCGACATGCCGCCGACGCCGAGTCGGCCCTCGATCCGGTAGCGCCCGGCGATCGTCGTCGTCTCGTTCACTGTGCGTTGCCGCCGCCGTTCTGGCTGGAAGCGGAGCTTGAGCTGGTGGCGCCGATGCCGGCGCCGCCGTTGCTGGAGGTCGAGGTGGGCGAGCTTGAGGAGGAGGCCGACGAGGAGGAGCTCGAGGTCTGGGTGCCGGTGGCGGTCGCCGAGCTTGAGGTTCCCGTGCCGGTGCCGCTGCCAGAGGACGACGAGGAGGAGCTCGGGCTGGAGCTCGAGCTGGAGCTCGAGCTCGTGGAGGAGGATCTGCTCGAGGAGGAGCTCGTGCAGCTCGAGGACGCCAGCTGGGCGATCGTGGTCGCGCCCTGCCCGAGGTTTCGGATCAGCGTCGGGTCGATGCTGCCCGGCAGGTTGTCGACGGCCATGGTCAGGGAGCTGGCGGCCGCCTGGGCCTGCGCGCAGCGGCCGGCGGCCGCGGCGGCCGAGATCGCGTTCAGGTCGCTTGCCAGCGTCGAGGACTGAGCGCCTGAGAGCAGGCCGCTGCTGCTGCCGCAGGCGACGACGAATGCGGCGGCGAACCCAAGGCCGCCGACCAGGGATGCTCGCGCGCCGTAGCCCATGCGGCGACTGACTTTAGACAGTGGCGGGGCCTGCGTCCTGCAGGCGCGCGCCGCTACTGGCCGAACTGCAGCCGCTCGGCCAGCGAATCGGGCAGCCGGGCGGCGCGGATCGCCGCCGCCGCGCCCGCGATGTCGTACTCGGTGCGCCGGTAGCGGGCCGTCCAGCGCTCCAGGTCAAGCTCCAGCCACGCGGCGCGCGGGTCGCCATCCCGCGGCTGTCCGACGCTGCCGGGGTTCACCAGCCAGTGGCCCTCGGACAGGTCGAGCTCCTCTCCGTCGGAGCGGGTCTGGCCGGTGGCCATCTCACCGGGCGCCCGCGAGAACGTCAGCGCCACGTGCGAGTGCCCGATCAGGGCCACGCGCCGCGGCTGCACCTCGAAGCACAGCTCGGCCTGCAGGGGGGACAGCACATACTCCCAGACGGGGTCCCGCGGGCTTGCGTGGTAGAGGGCCACCGGCTGGCGGTCGTCCAGCGGCGCCAGCCCGGCGAGGAACTCGTGCGTGCGCGGGGAGATCGTCGCGCGCGTCCAGCGCGCCGCGACCGCGGCGCCGCTTGAGAACTGCGACAGCGGGATCGCGCCGGTCACGCCCATGTCGTGGTTTCCGGCCAGGCAGATCTCCGCGTGCTCGCGCGCCAGCTCCACGCAGGCGTCCGGGTCGGCGCCGTAGCCGACCAGGTCCCCCAGGCACCACACCGCCTGCAGGTCGTGGTCGGCGATCTCATCGAGCACCGCCTCGAACGCCTGCAGGTTGCCGTGGATGTCAGAGACGACGGCTACGCGCATCACTACAGTCTCGCGGGTGAGGCCGGCATCCTGCCTGCGGGCCGCCTGGCCGATGGCCCTGACGGTGCTCGCCGCCGACGGCGCGCGGCGCGTGCTGTCGCCGCGGCCGCCGCCGCCAAGGCCCGTCGCGGCGCCGCTTGCGCAGCACTTCAGCGCCGAGGAGATCGCGCGCGGCCGGGCCTACGCGCGTCCGCAGCTGCGCCTGGCGCTCGCGCGCAGCGCCCTCGAGGCCGCGACGCTGGCGGCGCTCGTGCGCCATCCGCCGCGGCTGCTCGAGCGCTCGCGCTCTCGGCCCCTGCTCGGCGGTGCCCTTGTCGGCGCGGGCCTGTCGGCGGCGTTGGCGCTGGAGGCGCTGCCGCTGCGCGCCCTTGCCCGCCGCCGCGCCCGGGCGGTGGGGCTCGACACCCAGTCATGGCGCGGCTGGGTGGCTGACCTGGCGAAGGCGGCCGCGCTCGGGCAGGCGTTTGCGGCGGCCGCCGGCGCCGCGGCTGTCGCCGCGGCCCGCCGCTGGCCGCGCGGCTGGTGGCTGGCCGGCGCGGGCGGCTCGGTCCTGTTCGGCGCCGCGCTGACCGCGGCGGCGCCCGTGCTGCTTGACCCGATCTTCAACGACTTCCGTGCCCTGCCCGCCGGGCAGACGCGCTCGGACGTGCTTGAGCTCGCCCGCGCCGCGGGCGTGAGGGTGCGGGAGGTCTACTCCGTCGATGCCAGCCGCCGCACGACGGCCGCCAACGCCTACGTCACCGGCATCGGCCCGAGCCGCCGCGTGGTCCTGTTCGACACGCTGCTGGACGGCTTTGACCGCGACGAGATCCGGCTGGTGGTCGCGCACGAGCTCGCCCACGTGCGCCACCGGGACGTGCTGCGCAGCGTCGCCTTCGCCGCGGCGGTCGCGCCGGCCGCCGCGCTGGCCGTCCAGCGACTCAGCTGGGCGATGTCGCCGGAGCGCGGCACGCCCGCGGCGCTGCCGGCGGTCGCGCTCGCGGCCGGCCTCGTGGGCGCTCCCGTGGGCGTGATCGGCGCCGCGCTGTCGCGCGCGGTGGAGCGGCGCGCCGACCAGTTCGCGCTGCGCCTTGCCGGCGCGCCGGACGCCTTCGTCGCGTTCGAGCGCGCGATCGCGCTGCGAAACGTCGCCGATCTGGATCCGCCGCGCTGGGTCACCACGCTGCTGGCCAGCCACCCGCCGACCGCCGAGCGGATCGGCGCGGCGCTGGCGTTCAAAGAGGCGGCATGACGTGCCCGCGGCTCGGCGGGCAACCGGTGTTCAAGCAGGCGGCATGACCGCGGCCGCGGCTCGGCGCGCCGTCGGCGCCGTCAGCGCCCTGAGCCTCGCCGGCCTGGCGCTTGTGCTGGCCGGCTGCGGGAGCGCGGCCGCCTCGTCGCCTCCGGCCGCCTCGTCGCCTCCGGCCGCCTCGTCGCCTCCGGTGGCGGCTGAGCCGACCGGCTTTGCCTCCGGCTCTCCGGGCCGGTGCGCCCCGGCGGCGGTGCGGGTGTCCGTGGGAGGCCTGCTCTCTCCACAGACCGGGGAGCACAGCCAGCTGTTCGTCGTCACCAACCGCTCCCGCTCCGCGTGCCTGCTAGCTGGCTATCCGCGCATCTGGCTGCTTGCGCGCCAACGGCGGCTGCCGTTCGTGTGGCGCGACGGCGGCACCCCGTACTTCGACGCGCCGCCCGCGACGGTGGTGCTCAAGCCAGGTGCCCGCGCCTGGTTCATGATCGCCAAGTACCGCTGCGACGGGAGGATCCTCGCGTCTGCCAGCTTCGCGCGCGTGGCGCTCCCGGGAACCCGGTCCATGGTGCGCTTGAGGCTGCCCGATCTCGGCGAGACAAGCCTTGATCTGTGCGCTCGCTACCCCGGGGACCTGCCGGTCGACCCGGGAAACATCGTGTTCGTGTCACGGATCGAGCCCACGCTTGAGCGACTGTTCGTCCCGCAGCCCTCGCGGCCGTGAGCCGCCGCCCTCGGGGCCGTG
>Ga0070737_10000858_pt1 | contig 52903 bp, 61 predicted proteins | sample Coa_R1_10_FD_66438 | JGI IMG/M metagenome (GOLD analysis project Ga0070737, IMG submission 66438) | Surface soil microbial communities from Centralia Pennsylvania, which are recovering from an underground coalmine fire - Coalmine... | ecosystem: Environmental > Terrestrial > Soil > Unclassified... | reverse complement strand
GGGGGTGTAGTCGTAGAGCCTTCGGGGTGGCGTCATGAGCATCCTTGCCGCGATATGGGGTTGCTGCGACCAGACCGGGTCGCCCATTGTCTGGGTCAGGTGTGCGGCCCTAGTCAGGGACGGTCGAGCCTGCCAGGAGGTCCTGGATCGCGCCGTGGACGAGCTCGGCGATCGGGTGCATCGGCCCTGCCGCCGCACCGTGCCGTGTCACTGACGCGTAGTGCTGCTCGTCGGGCTCGCTGCGGATGACCCCGTACGCGAGCTCCTCGGCAACGTCACCGACGAGGATGGTGCAGGCTGAGCCAGGGGTGTAGAGCTTGCTCAGCAGCACGATGAGGTTGCGCTCCGAAAGCGCGATCTCGACCACCGGCTGGGAGTCGTGTGGGTAGGACAGTTGAACACGAGCCATGCTGGTCTCCTCTGTGTGGTGGGAGGGAAGCTGTGAACGGCGACGAAGGGCGGCGTGCTCGTGCGCCAACGAGCCGCAGGGGCTTCCATTGGCGACGGAAGATGCATTGATGCGATCCCCGCCAGGCTTAGAAGCCCAGTTCGTCTCCGGCGACCTGCAGGTCGCCGAGCGCGGTGCGGCCCGCGTCGGGGCAGCTAGCCGCGTAGAGGCAGGTGAGGCAGTGCACACCTGGCCGGGGGTCGAAGGTGCGGTCCTCGATCATCTGGGTGGTCAGCCCGGTGAGGCGTTCTCGTAGCTCGACGACGTCTTCACGCTCAGGCTCCCAGCGCGACTCGATCCCGTGCGCGAGGTAGCTGAGCCGCACCCGGCGGACGGGGCGGCGTAGGGTGCTCTCGGTGGCCAGGAGATAGATCTGCGCCGCCGGCTCGTCAGGAAGGTCCTCCGCGTCGATGGCGCGCAGGCCGGTCTTGTAGTCGACGACGTCAACGGGCTCAGGCTCGCCACTGGCGGCTTGGCGGCGACTGTCAGCAGGGTCGGGGGGCGTCAACTCCGTGTCGTCCTGTCCAGCGCCGCCGCCGCTGGCGATCGGGTCGACGCGGTCAGCCTTGCCGAACAGCACCACCCCGTTGGGCAGCCGGATCTGAACCCACCGTTCGCGAAGCAGCGGGACAACGTCGGTACTGCAGTTCTCGGCGAACCGGCTCAGCAGATCGAGGCCTCTGAGACCGGTGGCCCGTTCGGCCTCTCGCGTGGCGAACAGCCCGGGCCGGCGGAAGCCCTTCCAGACTGAGCGTAGGCATTGATGCAGTCGCTGCTCTGCTGGCTGGCGCTGGTCAAGAGGCAGGCCAAAGAAGAGATACAGAGCGGCGTGAATGGCGTTGCCGAGCATCAGCACTTCAGTGTTCTGCTGGTTGTCGGACATCTTGATGACGCGGCGAAACCAAACCCGCCGCGGGCAGATGCGGTAGTCCCCGATGTCACGCGGCGAGAGCCGGTCTGGCAGCAGCCCCGTGGGGCCAGGCGACGATCCGGCTCGCGTCGCGGTCGTCCTGCTCGCAGATACGGGCATGGGTGTCCTTTCTGAGTGGTGGCTCGCGAGGGCGCGCGGCACTGTCACCTGTAGGCCGCGACGCGGCCGGCGGCTTCCTGCCACCGGCCGCGCTTCGGTACCCTGTGGGATCCGGTCCGCTCAGGCGGCCTGCGCCATCTCGGTCAGCAGGGAGCGAACCGCGTCGAGTTCCTCGTCATCGACGGCGAAGCGGGCGCGCAACTCCGTCATCCCCTCGTCGCACAGGGCCCTCACCTTCCAGATGCTGATCCCGAGCCGCTTGGCGATCTGCGGCTGGTTGCACTGTTGGGTTCCGAACACCCCGTGGTACATCTTCATGACACGACTGGTCGTCGGGTCCATCTCGGCCAGGTACAGGGCGAGTTGCTCGATCTGCAAGTTGGCGATCGCCAACTCTGGTACGTCCTGCGTGTCGTCGATCACCTCCGGGATGCGGTCTCCGTAGGGTGCAGCGACGGGGTGCCCGAGCGCGAGCAGCATCTCCTCGCGTTGGACCATCCGCTCATGGGGTGTGTTGGCGTCAGCGGTCAGCTCGCTGCAGTCGATGAGCCCGTCCTCGTCAACCCCCGCCTCGATGCTGAGCAGACGAGTCTCTTCGCGCTCAGCCTTGGTGATGTCCCCACGAGAGGAAAGCGGCGTAGCCATATCGGCGTCCGTCCTTTCTGGAGAGTCCTTCTCCAGGTCTCTGTTTAGAGCGTATCAGAAACTGATACGCTCTCGTGGTATGTCTTTACATGACGACCCGGACGGCGGCGACGAGGCACGTCTTCTGTTCCTGATCCAGGCGCCCACGCTCGTGCGATGCGTCTATCAGCGCAAAGGTCCAGGAAGAGGGTTCGGTGACCTTGAGGCCAACACGCTTCAGGTTCTGATCGCAGTCGCGCTGTTTCCCGACCGCACCGTCGGCGAGCTCGCGCAACGGCTCGCGCTCGCGCAGTCCACGACCTCCACGGCGGTCGGACGGCTTCAGAAGCGAGGACTGGTCCGCACAACGGACGGGCTGGGTGTCGCGCAGCCCCGACCTCAACGGGTGACGCGGTCCGGGCGCGCGCTCATCGGTCGGTTCGTCAGAGAGCTTGATAGCCGGCTCGGCCCCGCAGGGAGCATGGGCTGGGGCTGCGGACAGGATCAGTAGGTCCTTGATAGTGAGGCGATGCCGGTCACGGTCCCCGCGACCGCTGTCAGTGCCGTTTAGCTTCCCATCTCACGCCGACCGAACTGCACAAATCCGGACGTGACCTGCTTCCAGGAGGGAGAGCTGGGTATGGCGATCGGGTCCCAGAACCTCTGGTTCTTGTCAGAGCGGATGCACCACAGGCGTTGAGTTCGGTCACCTGAGAGCCAAACCGCCGAGCGGGCGTCCCAGTCACCGCAGGCTTGGCGGGGATCTGACTGCCCGATCAGCAGGTAGTGCCAATGGCCGATCGCCTGGCCAGAAAGGGACGTGGCCGGCCTGCCCAGCGCTGCAGCCTCTCGCCTAGTCTGCACATGCTCGCTTCCAGATCACCGCGGCCGGCGGAGCAGAGTCGCGGACGTCGATGACCTGGCGGTTGGTGGCGTTGTCGAGGGGCTTTGCGCGGCGGGCCAGGGCGAGGCGCTGCCGGTTGCTGGTCTCGCTGGCAGGCAACCCGAGTCATGCGACGTGCGTCGGGATCAGGCAGCGTGTGCTGATTGACGTCCTTGACTGAGCGCAACGGCGCTTAGCGAGCCAACGCCTGGGCCGCCGCTGTCGATTGCTGGCTAACCAGCAGGATGGATCGTCTTCTTGAGGAAGCGAAGCCGAGTGCGTGCCACGTGCCCGTCCCGTTGAAGGCGACCGACCAGTATCCCGGGGGCAAGATTGAGCTTGCGCGCGAAACTGCGAATCGCAGGCTCGGAGAAATCGCCTACAGCAACGAACTCCATATACAAGTCGGGCGCAATCAGAGTGTCGCGCGCGAAGCGATTCGCAGCGGCCTCATCTGATGCGACATCCTCAGCCTCAACGCGCGCTGGGTCCGCGTCGAGATGGTCGGTCTTCTTCTTGTCGAGTAGGTGTCCGGCTTCGTGGAAGAAGCTGAACCAGAACTGGTCGTCGGTCTTGTGGCGCAGGCTGAGTTGGATGATTGCCTTGTCGGGGGTGAGCCAGCGCGCTGCGCCGCTGACGTGGGTGCCGGCGAACTCGGGCGTGATCACGAGGGCCACTCCGGCGCTCGCGCACAGGTCCACGATGCGCTGGCGAATCAGCGCGAAATCACGCTTGGTCATCTCGCGGATCTCTGCGAGCACGGTCCTGAAATGCTCGGCGTCGAACGGATCCGTCTGGATTTCAGCGGCAACGATCTCTCCCCAGCGCAGCCAGGCCGCCGAGGCTTGGGGCGATGCTTCGAACGCCTCTGATCTGCGGTAGGCCGCCGCGGCGGCGGTCCAGTTCTTCTCCCACGCCTCCGGGGTGCTGACCTGGAAGAAGCGGAGTACCGCGGCGACCTTGCTCGCCTTGGTATCGCCAACGTTGATCAGGTCGTGCTTCACCAGGTCCCTGATCGGGAACTCAGCGGCCCAGGTGGCGTGAGTCGCAAGCTCCTCGTCTGCGCGCTCCCACGCGAGGTGCGCGCGGTAGGACGCTTCAAGGTTGTTCCAGAACGCGGCGCTGATCCCGAGTGCAAGGTCGAGCTGGATCGCGGTCTCCGGCGTGATCGCCGCTTTGCCGTTGGCGATCTCGTTGATTGTCTTGATTGGCCGGCCCATGCGGCGGGCCAGCTCTGACTGGGACATTCCTCGCTCTTCAAGCACCTCGGAGAGGATCTCCCCCGGGGCGACAGTCCAGTCACGCTGCCGGCTCCTCGGCTCAGCGGCCATGGTGATCGACCACCTCCACGATGACGACCTTGGTCACCAGTGACCGGTTGATGCCGCCCTCGGCGAGCGTCGGCACCGGATCGTGATCGGGCGTGAAGATCAGCCTGTAGGCGCCGCGCAAGTCCAGGGAGAACTGGCCCGCGCGGTCCGCCGACAGCTCGTGAAATCGGCCGGGGACACCTTCCAGGGCGGCAAGCGTGGGGGCGGCCTCCAGCGAGACGATCCGCCGCTTCAAGACCGTCCACTGCTCGGGGCCGAAGATCCGCTGGCCGGCCCGGTCACTGGAGCAGTTCCTCTTAAGTTTGCGGTCCAACCAGCCGATGTCGATGGTCTTGCCCCTTGTGATGATCTCGCCGCCTGGCATTCTATAACCCCTGAGGTTATGGTAGCGAGCGTCGTGACGACCGAGCCCGCGATACAGATCCCGCTGCTCACCCCGCAGCCGCCCGAGTCGTTGCCGACCGACGTCGGCCACTACGTCGCCGTGCTGCAGACCAAGTCGGGCGAGCGGGACGCTTTGGAGAACGTGTCGCCCGCTACGTGGGAGCGTCTGATGCCGCTTGTCGAGCTCGTGGGACCGAAGCACCCGGAGCCCGTGCTGACTGCTGCATGGCCCAGGGAGTGGAGTCGACGCCTCAGCCGGTGCCTGGGCAGACGTCCTTTCTACTTCGACATCCTGCGCCTGTCCGCGTCGCATCCGGTGGACGTCAAGCCGGCGAGAGAGCCGATCCTTCCGCTGCTGTATGCGTGGGCGCGCAAGCGCGAGATGGAGTTCGTCCCGGTGATCCACGTCGTGGGGAGAGCGGCCAAGCATGTCCGGTACGTCGCCGATGCCGGGCTCCAGGACGCGCGAGGCGTAGCGTTGCGCTACCGAATCAGAGCTGCCGTGCTCTCGGCGGGCATGCGACATTGCGACGTTCTGGGCGAACAGCTCGCCGATCTGGGTGTCGGGGTCGCTGACGCGGACTTGCTGCTTGATCTCGGGTTTCTGGACCCCGACGATGAGATCGACGCCGAGGACATCGCCTCGGTCATCCGAGACGTGTGCGACGTCGGCGCGTGGCGGTGCCTGGTGCTCCTGGGCACCTCGATCCCGAAGGGTCTCGGAGCCGTCAAGGAAGGAACGGTTGGCGCCATCCCGCGCCGGGAGTGGGAGCTTTGGTCGCGGGTGCGGACATGTGAGCTTCCGCGGATCCCGGCGTTTGGCGACTACGCGATCCAGAACCCGGACCCGCCCGCGGAGAACATCGGTGGCAACGTGATGCGGGCAAACATCAGGTACACGACCGCGACCGAGACGGTGATCGCCCGCGGCCGAGGGCCGGTGAGCCAGGAAGGCAGTGAGCAGTACCACGATCTCTGCGAGCTGATCGTCAAGCACCCGCTCTTCGAGGATCCTGCGTTTTCCTGGGGTGACGCGCAGATCGCGGCCTGCGCAAAGGGACTGCGCGATCCGGGGCCGCAGGCGACGTGGCGAGGTGCCGGCACCTCCCATCACCTGCGATTCGTCACTGACCAGGTGCGAGTGCTGGGACCGTAGCGCCACGACGAGAGGGAAGCCTCGCGTTGGTGTGGTCGCGCTGCAGCAGCGCGCGACGCACGGAAGCGCGGATCTGTGAGAGCGACGCCGCTCCAAGCAGTTCTCTCCAGAGCGAGCCGCGAGTCGCGGTGTTTTGCGGGGCGTGCCCGAGATCGACCAGCGCGCTGATCACCTCGTCTCGCCACAGCAGACGTACGAGAATCTCGGGATCAAGCGCAGGGTTTGGCCGCGCTTTGCGAACCGACGTGAAGGCGACCTTGTCGCCGATGTCGATCACCATGATCCCCCACCACTCAGGCAGAATCTCCTGCGCTGCGTGCCGGTGGCGCTCGGCGACCACAACGCTGCACCGGTCAAACAGCCGCCCGTAGGCGAGCATCTGCCGTGGAAGCCGCTTGAGTGTGTCGCGCTCGGTCTTGATCTCAAAGCCGACCATCGACCGTCCGATGACCGCGACATCCGCACGCTCATGAGAACGCGGCACCCACAGCTCATCGAGCGTGAGCGCCGCACCCGTGACCGTCTTCATCACGTGGGCGCGCAGCGCCTGCCGAACGGTGACCTCAACCATGACGCCGTGGAGTCGAACGGCCGACGGAGCTCACGGGCATAGTGGCGACTCTAAACGGGCTGCGTGTGGCGGCGCCGTGATCTCGCTCATGCCTGATTTCGAACACATGTTCGACGATAACGGGCGGGTCGGACCGACCGTCGGCTTCCCGGTGCAGCCAGAATCGCCCGCGGCCCGAGTACAAGCAGGGCCGAGAGGCCGGCGGGGTGTGGCAGCGGCGCATACCGCAACGGTGCTGATCAGAATCGCGGCAGCCGCAATCAGCGCCGCAGCGATGGCGAGCGCCCACGCTCCGCCGCCATGCACAGGGATATCCAACGCAGCGAGGAGCAGCCTCATCGGCGCTACCAGGATCAGCGGGAGGCAGTGCGGGAGGAAAGATTCGCTCTCATAGCGGCGGCTAGCAGCGCGGTTCATCGTCTGAACATACGACCAGCACGTTTCCTTGTCCGCCGCGTTCGTTCACGGAATCGGTCGTGGAGCTCGGGGGCCGTCAACACTTCGGGCGGTCGATAGCTTGGATCCTGGAGCTTCAACAGCACATAGCCGTCGTTCCCGGGGCCAGCCTTGGGAAACCACGGACCGAGCGGCACGACACGGTTCAAGAGCACGTCGAGGAAGCACGCGAGGCTGAACGTCAACACACGGTCGCCGTCACGAGGACAGCGGCCTGGCCAGCCCATTGGATAGCCGCAACGCCCACGATTGCGGCGCCGGCGGGGAGGGTGCGGATACCAGCGGCAAGCGTGGACTTGGTGCCGGCCGAGTACAACTGCGCCAGCTCAGTTCGCGTCCGTACGGGTGCGTGCGCGCAATAGCCGCTGGCCGGAAGCGGACCGCAGTAGATGGTGGTGCGCCGCAGTCCGAGCCACCGCGTCACCGCCGGAGCGAGCTGACCCAGGACCGGCGAACCGACTCGTACGGCCACTTCGCTCCCGCGGGTGAGCCGCTCGACGCTTCGAGCATGGCCAAGCTCGTGGATGAAAACCACGACCCACAGCGCTGGGAAGAATGAGGCGGCGAACGCGGCGAGGAGCATCGCCGAAGAATCCCAGGAGTAGTCGGACGGCGGCGTGCTGCTCAACCATCAGTTCCGCACCGCCGACGTACCACAACCGGCAGGCCAAGTTGTTCAGCGACGAGATCCAGGCGGGGCTGCGTCCCTACGAGCTGCGCCAGCTCACCAGCCACGAGGTGGGCGAGCGACCGAGTGACATCGCCAAGCGCCTGCGCGAGGCCGGCCACCGCCACAAGGAACTCGATCTCAGCGAGAGGAGGCGGCGTTCCACGACGCACTCGCCGGCGCAATAGGGCACGTCAAAGGCCAGACCCGAAACGGGCGGCGGTCGGCCAGGAGCTCGCGGAGAGCATCCCCACCGACCTCTCTGTCGACTGGACCCACCGCGCCTCCAGAGAGCGTGCATCCGCACCAAGATCAAAGGGCTACTCCGTAGGCCTCCGGGCACTGGAAGTATGCGGTCGCGGTCCGGGATGCGCCGTACCTTCGAGCCGTGTCCCAGCCTGTCGCATTTCATGACCTGCCAAGCAGCCCCGGCCACCGCCTACATCCCGAGCTCGACGTTATCTGAGACTTTCGGGCCGCCGCGACTGGCTATTCCCATCAGCTCTGAGCTCTGGAGGACGCTGACCACCTACTACCTCGACCAGACCGAGCTCGTGCGCGACCAGCTACGCGCCGCCGCAATCTACGCGCTGCTCTCACTGCTCCACCCAACTGATGCATGGGAGAGCTAGGAGTCACTGATCACGACATGTGCGTCGTTGGTCTATGACCGGCGGTGCCTCAGGAGCTGGCCCTGGGGATGGAGCGGCAGGTCGTCAGCCGATTCGCTGCAGCTTCCTTCCGGTGTAGCAAGCCACTCAGCGGAGTGGAATGCCTGCAGACACTCGCAGCGGGCGCCCCTCCTGGCGCACGATCCCCACGCGGCAGTTCATCGGGGACCCGGCCCGATGCGCCTGTTCAAGCCGCTGATAGTGAGCAGAGGGCAACGTGCCCAGCGATTGATCTTCGACGGTGAGATGCCAGGTCTGGCCGCGGCGCTCCACCTCGGCAAGACGCTTGATCCGCTTGTTCTTCGCTCGTGTTCCGAGCCTGTCCTGTAGGTATGCGTGACCTTGCTCGCTGAGCTCGACTGGTATCCCGGGCCCGACGTCGGGGATGAATGGATCATTGGGATCCCGAGCTTTCGGCTTTGCCGACAGCCAGACGTCGACGTACTCGCCGAGTTCGATCTCTGCATGGCAGGTCGCGGGCTTCCTTTCACGGTTGAGCCCGTGGATGATCTCGCGGTAGGGCTCGGCGTGGCCGTGAGCGATCGCGCCCACCTGCAGTCCAGCGATGTGCACGCGGACCGCTCCGGCGAACGGGCCGGTCTGCTCGACCCGCATCTCGGCCATCACCAGCGGCCCGAATTGCCGGTAGGCGGCCTCGATTGAGTCTCGGTAATGCGCAACGCCTGTCGTCTTAGAGACAGCGCCGTTGCCGTCCTTCAGCGTTGGAAAGCCGATCCAGGATGCCGACACCCACGGAAGCTCAAACAACGGGGGGTAAACCACCTCGGACGCCGGCGGTGCGTCCGCGGGTCCATCTGCCGCGCGAGCCACGAGGCGGTCGGCTCGTGGGGTCGCCGAACGGTCCCGTCGCCGAAAGAGCCACCGCACGCGTCGATCCTATGCCTTACTCGTGGCCAGGAGCCTCGCGGTGACGGACAGCCTGCGGGCGCTGATGGCGTTGCTCCCTCTGGATCGGCATGGGCGCCCGAGCCCCCGCCGCCAACCCGCGACGGCTGAGGGGTAAGGGCTGGGAAGGGATCGGGTCAAGCATCGCCGAGCTGCACAGCCCGGCGACGAACGAGCGCCTGTCTGAGCTGAGCGACCTGGTATGGCCGCAGCCTTGACAGGACGATCTTGACGTCTCGCGGCGGTACGCCTTCGAGGTCCTCAACGATCATCTGAGCCGGCTGAAGAGCGTCGAGCTGGCTGAGAAGCTCGGCGGCACTCGACTTTGCCGTACGGGCGAGGACATGTGCGAAGAGGCCGAGGTACATAGCTGGGTTCAGCAGCGACATCGCCTCCCGGGCAACCCCGAGCGCCGCGCTGTCGGAGGCGGACGCCGTTCGCAGCAGCAGCGGCAGGCTGGCCGGCAACCACAGGAAGCAGATCTCGACCGCTCGGCGGGAGAACTCCAACGCCTCGGGGCTGGCGTGGGTGACCACTGCACGCAGCGTGTTGAAGTCAGGCTGCATCTCCTCGCGCGTCGGCATGAACGCGTCGACGTCGCGCGTCTTGCCGCCATGCCCGGAGCGCAGGCCAGCAAGTCGCTCGAACTGAAATCGGCCTTCGTGTTCCTGAGCCGAGTTCGACATGGCGTCGAGCATCTGCGCGAAGACGAACTGAAACGCGCTGACCCGTTCGGCTTCGCTCATGCGTACATAGCGCGGCAGCACCGTGTTGCGTCCCCGCTTCTTGGCGGCAACTTCTGCTTCGCGTCGGATGACATCTTCGCCTTGAGCTGCCAGCTCCGCCGCGTCCCCCGCACCGGTCGCAAGTGCGTCCAGTAATTCAGCGCACACCTCGCGGATCTCAATGGCGGCGTCGACCGTTCCCGCCTCGATGTAGCGGGCGAAGATCCGTAGCTCCGGTGTCAGATCGTGATCTCGCCATCGCAGGAGACTGTCGACCTCTCCCAACGCAGCGAGCGGGTACAGGTACTGCCGGCCCACGCGAGTAGGGGGTGAGATCAGGCGGCGTTTGACCCAGCCGTGGATCGTCCGCCGGGTCGTTTGCTTGCGTCTTCCGGCCTGCCGGGCGACGGCGACCAGTCGATCCACAGTCGGTCGTGGATCGTCGGCGACTGTGATCACACCCACGCCGGGCATAACTCGCAAGTTTGCTCTGAGCCCTGGACAGCGCCCGCGTCGGATGCCACGGTCGGTCCGAAGTCGCCGTGACCGGCGGAAGCATCAACCAGAAAGGAGGCCCTATGGAACGTATCGGGTGGACGCTGAGATTCATCGCTGCGCTGTTCTCGCTGCTGACGCTGTTTGGCGAAGGGCATAACCGGGGATGGATCTAGCCGCCGACGCGGTCGCCGGCTGAAGCTGTTCAGCTCGACAGTCCGGCGACCGTACGGCGCGGCCGCTCGCAGATGTGGAAGCGGTGCGGCTCAGTCAAGTGCGACGTCGACCAGCCGGTACAGGCGCCGGCGCGGCAGCAGATGCTCGGCGGACCGGCACCGAGGGCACCATTCACCGCCTTGGCCGTCGAAGGTCGCGGCGCTCTGGCACTGCGCGCAGACGTAGTCGACGCGCAGGAGGTTGCGAGGAACTGCTGGCGATACAGCGTCGCGATGTCCGTCTGCGCCTGATCCTCGACCCATCCTCCAAAGCTAAGCCTGGGACCGGACGGTCGCCGGTATCTCGCCTCCGCACCGCAGCTAACCGGCCGTCGGCTCCCGATCCTGCTCCGGCTGGATCGTTTCGCCTTCGAGCTCATGGCCGGTGTCTTCTAGCGGCGGGGCTGCGTCGCCGGCTTCCGGGTCGGCCACTCCGCGAAGGGGCCGCACGCCGCCGGGGAGCTTGGCCTGGATGCGTTCGTACTCCGCGCGGACGCGCTCGTCAGGATGCGTCCAGTCGTGGAGGTAGTAGACGGCGGTCACCCCGGCCTGCAGCGCTTCCTTGGTGCAGCCGAAGCAGGGCCGCAGCGTCGAGTAGAGCACCGTGCCTTCGACTGAGTTGCCGAACCTTGCGGCTGACAGCAGTGCGTTCTGCTCGGCGTGCACGCAGATGCAGAGGTCGTAGCCGGTGCCTGGCGTGAAATCGGTGGATGCGCATCGCAGGCAACCGTGCTCGTGCTCGTCGCAGTTGGGCATGTGGGCGGGTGTGCCGTTGTACCCGGTGGAGATGATGCGGTTGTCCTCGACCAGGACGGCGCCAACGTGCCGGCCGAGGCAGAGCGCGCGCGAACGGACCGTCAGAGCGATCTGCATGAAGTACTCGTGGTGATCGGGGCGAGGCTGTTCCATGGCGCAGAGGTTGACCGTGTCCTCGGACATGAGCAAGGTGGCGCGCTCGCGTCGGTCACGGGCGCTCTGCGGCCTGAAGTTCAGATCTGATCCGCTCAGCAAGCTGGGACGCTCGCCGGCGCTTTGTCGTTGCAACCCCGGGCTCTTCGGCGAAACGTTCGAGCGCTTGGATGAGTTGCTCGTTAGTCTCGTCCAGCTTGTTCTCGACCATCTCGGCCTCGTTGGCGGCCGCGCTGATCCGGGTCACGCGATTAGCGAGGTCGTGAGAGACAGATCTCGTGGTCGCTTGAAATGCGGAGTCGCTGAGAAGATCAAGGTCGTGACGTTGAAATGGGGTCAGCATCTGCTGCTCCTGTTCGTTAGAGGAGTGTCGCTTTATGCGCCGTCCTGCCGCTTACCTGCGCGATAACCGAGCAGTGCGGAGGCGAACAACGCTCCGGCCACCATCAACACGGGCGCGGCCAGCCATGAAGATCGTGTCCAGATCGAGAAGCCGAAGGCGCCAAGGTTCAACGACAACAGGACGCGGACCGTCGACCAGCTCTGCGCGCGGACGGAACGTGAGCCTGTGCCGGTCGCGACAAGCGCCGCCGTCGCTGCTGCTGCCAGGACGAGCTGGCCTGGTTCGGAGGCGTGAGCGAGGTCTGCGACCACGAGAGCGATCGCGGCGGCCAGTGCGGCGGCCAGCGTCGTCCGCATCTGTGGTCGGGTCAGCACAATCTGTGGACGGCTCACGTCACTCCCACCGTCGCGGCCTGAGCTGCGGCTGATCTGGCTTCGGCGGCTGCCCCAGGTTGGAGGTCGCGGCGTTCTCCTTCGCGTGTCGGGCTGCCAGCGCCGCATCTGAGGCTCTGAGCAGCGCCTGAACATCACTGAGCCGGGCATCTCGACTGGCGGGCCAGCAGGAGGGAATCCACCGACGGTGCGGCGCCGGCCGAGCGAACTCGTCCCATGCGCGTGCGAAGCGGCGCTCCGGGCATTCAGCCTGTTGGACGTCGGGATCAAAGCCAGCGAGCACCATCGGGCAGTGCGGATGCCACGCACCGACGGTGCAGCCGACTTTCCCGTTGCGGCTGAGGACATCCGCGAGGGCCTGAAGTCGCTCGGTCGAGAGCTCATCCAACGCGGCCTGCAACGATTCGGTGATCATGACCAACTCCTTCCGCACATCCGCCGGGGGCGGCGCCGTCATAGAACTGGTCAGCTTGCCGTCGTCTCCGCGGACCGGCCACGGCTGAGAGTCCTCCACCGCGGCTGTCCAGGCCGCTCCGGGATCAGACGCGTGTGGAGCCCCGCTCCGGCCGCTCTCGCAAATGATCACGTCGATCCTCCATGTCGTGACGACAAGCTGACACAGAGGCCATCAGCGGCTGAGCCGCGGTCTGAGCGAGCCTCATCGCTCTGTCCTCAATGTACCTCAGGAACGGCCCGCCGAACCTTCGAGCGTCAAGTGCCGCGTTGGTTGTCTTGATTTGCAGGCTCAGGGGCGCGGTAGCCTCACTTCTGAGCGATGAAGCTCGCTCCGGCATAACCGCGAATCCTCGCTGATGGCTTCTACGACCGGCGTCTCTTAGCGGCGCGGGAGCCATAACGTGAACAGCGACAGCGGTCGGGTGCCGGTCACACCAGGGCCTGACCTCAAGAACGAGGGCGCGCAGCGGGCAGACGCTGACGGCCCCGGCTGCGCCGTCGAGCCTTCCAACCATCAGGAGGCCTCGGAGGCGGTCGCGACTTCTCGGCGCATCGGCCTGCTGCTCGGCCCGGCGTTCATCGCCGCCGTTGCCTACGTCGACCCCGGGAACTTCGCCACCAACATCCAGGGCGGATCGTCTCTGGGTACACGTTGGTCTGGGTGGTCGTGGCGGCCAACCTGCTGGCGATGTTCATTCAGGCGCTCTCCGCCAAGCTGGGGCTCGTCACCGGCCAGAGTCTGCCGGAGCTCATCCGCGATCACGCTCCGCGCCGGTGGGTGTTGGCGTCGTGGTTGTGCGCCGAACTCGTCGCGATGTCCACCGACCTCGCAGAGGTTCTCGGAGCAGCGCTCGGGCTGCAACTCCTGACCGGGATGGCGCTTCTGCCGGGAACGCTTCTCTGCGGCGCCGCCACCTTTGCGGTGCTGATCCTGTAGCAGCGCGGCATGCCGCTGTTCGAGGGGCTGATCGCTGCGCTGGTTGGAGTGATCGCGGTCTGCTACGTGATCGAGACGGTGATGGGTCGGCCGAGCTTTGGTGCGGCCGGCCGTAGCTTCCTGCCGCCGGGGCTGGGGGGCGCGGGCGGCGTTGTGCTGGCCACCGGGATCCTCGGAGCGACAGTCATGCCGCATGTCGTGTATCTGCACTCGGCGTTGATGACCGATCGCGGTGATCGCGACCCGGATCGTGTCCGTCGCCTGCTGCGCCTGCAGATGATCGACATCATGACCGCGCTGGGGCTGGCCGGGGTGGTCAACGTCCTGATGCTGATGCTCGCAGTATCGACCTTCCACACCCACGGCCTGAGTACGACGGCGACGATCCCGCAGGCCTACCGGACGTTGACCCCGATCTTGGGATCCGCGGCCAGCGCGATCTTCGGCATCTCGCTGCTAGCGTCCGGCCTGTCGGCCTCGGCGGTCGGGACGCTGGCCGGCTCCACGATCATGCGCGGCTTCCTCCGGCGGTCGATCCCGGTCTGGCTGCGTCGAGCGATCACCATGGCACCGGCAGTTGCAGTCGCCGCCGCCGGGCTGAACGCGACCCGGGCGATGGTGATCAGCCAGGTCGTGCTGTCGTTCGGGCTGCCGCCAGCGCTCGTCCCCTTGGTCTGGCTGACCGGTCGCGCCGAGACCATGGGGTCCTTGCGAAACCGGCTGGCTCTCAGAACCTTGGCGTGGATGGTCGTGATGTTGATCTCGTTGCTGAACGTCTACCTGCTTGAACAGGCATTCGCGGGATGATCTTTGACCGCGTACTCGTCCCACTGGATGGGTCGGCTTTGGCCGAGGCCTGCCTGCCGGCCGCCGAAGCGCTGGGCCGCCACCTGAATAGCACCATCCTGCTGGCGCATTGCGTGGAGTCGGACCCACCCGCTGAGGTTCACGGGCAACCACATCTGGCCACCATGGAGAACGCCCGGCAGTACCTCGCAGAGCATCAGACGCACCTGACCGCGGCCCGGATTCGCTGCCAGGTGCATGTGCAGCCCGCGCAGGATCCGGACGTCGCAGTCGCGATCAACATCCTGGCCGACACCCTGGGCGCCGAATGCGTGTTGATGTGCGGGCATGGTCGCCGGTCGTTGGCCGGCTGATTGGCCCCGTCGCCCAACAGGCGCTACGGACCAGTCGCCGGCCCATCATGCTGCGCACACCCGGCGCCAACGCCGATGCGCCGTACACGATCAGGCGCATCCTCGTCCCGGTCGATTTCCGCCACGACCTGATTCAGCCCACCCTGATCGCTCACCCTCTCGCGCGCTACTTCAACGCTGAGGTCACTCTCCTACACGTCTCCGAGCCTCGATCCAGTCTGCAGTCGCGCCTGCTTCCCGCAGCGTCCGCCGCCATGCGTCGACAACAGCGCCAGCATGTCGTTCCACGGCTGGCCGAGCTTGCAGCGAACTGGTCGCAGATGGGGATCGCGGTCACCACCGTTGTCGAGGAAGGCGCCGCAGACGCGACGATCCTCGAACAGGCCAGGCTCGGCGAGCCGACGTGGTGATCCTGTCCACGCACGGGCGGTCGGGTACGTGGGCATGGTCTGAGCACGCTGTCGCTCGTCAGCTTGTGCAGGCACGTGGCCTCACCGTGATCCTCTCGCGCGAGCCGTCTGCGATCGGTTGAGCGTTTGGGTCCTCGCTTGCTCAGGGCAGCAGCGGCGCTACCGGTCTCCCGTCCTCTGGACGGCACGGTCCGCTGCTGTAAACAGGCACTTTGTCGGAGCGTAGGTGATCAGTCGCGTTGATGTGCTTCCCAGGTGGCGCGTGCGCTGCCGACGGCGTCCCATGCCGCACCGCGATCTCGCCAGCCGCTGACAGTCGAGTTTCGCGTCGGATCGAGGTCCTTGTAGATGGAGAAGAAGTGCCCGATCTCCGCCTTGAGCTGCTCGGGGATGTCATCGAGGTCTCTCACCCCGGTCCAGCTCGGATCCGCGCACGGCACGCAGACGAGGTGATCGTCGGGACCCTTCTCGTCTGCGAAGCACAGCAGGGCGACCGGCCGAGTGATGACGAAGCATCCAGGAAATGTCGGCTCTGAAACGCAGACCAGAACGTCGAGAGGGTCGCCATCAGGCGCGATCGTCTCCGGGACGAACCCGTAGTCGGTGGGGTAGACAACCGCGGCCGAAATGAAGCGGTCCAAACGGATCGCGTCCAGGGCAGGGTCGAACTCGTACTTGTTGCGGCTACCACGGGGAATCTCAACCACGCAGGTCAGGGTGTATTGGTCATGCTCGTGGTGGCGGTCAGGGGAGGATCTGCGCTCCGCCGGCCCCGTCAATTCACGTTCGCTCATCTCTTCCTCTGTTGACTTCGAGGCGAGTCACCAGTCCCGCCTCATCTCTTAGAGCCACGGCGGCCCGCCGCACAGCTCACCTTGTCAGGCAGGTACCGACGCGAGGTCGCGATCGTGATGGCGGTGCGCGGCAACCGCCCCCACGAACTCGGTGGCGAAAGCCGCGAGGTCACCCGTCGCGTCGGCCAAGGTGACCACGCCGCTCTGGCTTGCAGGCTGCTCGGATCCCGAGGGCACCGCTCCGTCAGGCAGGGGAGCTTTATCCAGGAGATGGATCCCGGCTCCAACTGCGCCAATCGCCTTCGCGTGCCGGTACGCCTCGGCGACGTAATGCACAGCGTCGCCGTTGGTGGCCAGACTACGGACGCTCGCTTCACCGCCCGCGACGAGGACGGCGTCATAGAGCACGGAGGACATCGTGACCAGGGCGCGGTCGGTCTGGACCGAGTCGTCGCCGTCCGTCGTCAACGTCCCGTCGCGCGGGCCGAGCAGCTCGCACTTGGCGCCCTGCTCGCGCAGCGCATCCAGGACCGGCTGCAGGGACCGCGCGTCGACTCCGTCTGCCGCCAGCACCGCGATCTTGCGGGTCGCGAGCGACCGGGGCTGCTGCGCCTGACTGAGCGCAGGCGAGGTCTCGCTGGGAAAGTGGCCGTCTGCAGGCGGCGCTGCGACGCCGACGTTGCCGGCGACCTCCGAGGCGAGTCTGCCGTTGATCTGAGCGAGATGGCCGATGACGCCCTCGCGTATGTGGTCGTGGTCGACCTTGCCCAACTCAAAGGTGAACGCGTCGATGATGTGCTGCTGCTCCCAGTCGCTCATCGAGTTCCAGAACAGGGTCGCCTGGCTGAAGTGATCCTGGAAGCTGTTCGAGCGCCGGCGGACCTTTTGCCCGTCGACCCGCTCGGTGTAGTGGCGGTAGCCGCCCTCCTCGAAGCTGCTGAGAGCGGGGCATCCGCTGCCCAACGAGTTTGGGTGATAGGAGACAGGACTTTCGTCGATGCGGTGCTGGCCGTACCCGTCGCGCTGGTGATGGTGCACAGGTGCAACCGGGCGGTTGATTGGAAGCTGAGCGAAGTTCGGTCCGCCGAGACGAATGAGCTGCGTGTCCAAGTAGGAGAAGTTGCGGGCTTGGAGCAGGGGGTCGTTGGTGAAGTCGATCCCGCGGACGACGTTCGCGGTGTGGAAGGCGACCTGCTCGGTCTCCGCGAAGAAGTTGTCCGGGTTTCGATCCAGGACCATGCGCCCGATCGCGCGCAACGGCACCTGCTCCTCAGGGATGATCTTCGTCGGATCCAGCAGATCGAACTCGAAGTCGCTCTCGCGCTCCTCGGCGACGAGCTGCACGCAGAGCTCGTACTCGGGGTAGTTGCCGTCCTCGATCGCCTCCCAGAGGTCGCGGCGGTTGAAGTCCGGGTCTTTCCCGGCGATCTTCTGCGTCTCATCCCACACCAGGGAATGGGTGCCGAGCGTGGGGCGCCAATGCCATTTGACGAACGTCCCCTTGCCGTCGGCGTTGACCAAGCGGAAGGTGTGCACGCCGAAGCCCTGCATCATCCGGTAGCTGCGCGGCAGGGCACGGTCGGACATCAGCCACAGCATCATGTGCATCGTCTCGGGCTGCAGTGCGACGAAGTCCCACAGCGTGTTGTGGGCTGAGGAGGCCTGCGGGATCTCGTTGCGTGGCTCGGGCTTGACCGCGTGGACGAAGTCGGGGAACTTGATCCCGTCCTGGATGAAGAAGACGGGCATGTTGTTGCCGACGATGTCGAAGTTCCCCTCGCGGGTGTAGAACTTCGTGGCGAAGCCGCGCACGTCGCGTACGGTGTCGGCCGAACCTCGCGATCCGGCCACCGTCGAGAAGCGCACGAACGTCGAGGTCCGCCGGCCAGCCTCCGACAGAAAGTCGGCGCAGGTGAACTCGGTCAGCGGCTCATAACACTCGAAGTATCCGTACGCGCCGGCGCCTCGGGCGTGGACGACGCGCTCTGGGATGCGCTCGTGATCGAAGTGCGTCAACTTCTCGCGGAAGTGGAAGTCCTCCATGAGCGTCGGTCCCCGGTCGCCGGCGGTCAAGGAGTCATCGGTGTGCTCGACGCGCACGCCCTGGTCGGTCGTCAAGCGTGAGTCGTCATGCGAGACGCGATCGCGCGCCGTCTCGGCCAGCTTGTCAAAGCTCTCAGGAAGGTCGTTGGGGCTCATCATCACCTCGAAGGTTCAATCGGAGTGGACGCTCGGCAGGGCATCACCAGGCGCGAGCCAGCGGACAGGCAGCGCGAGCGCGGCAGCCGGAGCGCCGCGACGTCGTGTGTCTGGGCGGCGCCTTGTGCGACCCATCGCAGCCCTGGCCCGGCACCGCCTGCGCGTCGCGCCGGCAGATCTCAGATCGGGAAGCATGAATCGCGTACATGGCTCAGACGCCGAAGCGTGGAGTAGAAGCCATCACCCGCATGACGGGATTACGCGAGCCTCATCGCGACTACGACTCTGAGGTACCTGACCTGCGCAGTCGTCAAACAACAATCGAGAGCTGAGGGCCGCAGCAGCGCCGATCGAAGATCTGCACGCGCGACCACTCGCGCCCAGCGGATCGCGGCGGCTCCGTGGTAGGGTCTCGCGCTGAGCGATGAGGCTCGCTCCTAACCGCGGCTCTGTGGTCGCTGATGGCCTCTACGTCATGTTCTTCCCCGCCGACGTAGAGGTGCCCCCGAGTGAGCCGAGTTTCTCAGATCCGCGCACGCCAGATTCTGGACAGCCGCGGCAACCCAACGGTCGAAGCCGACGTGGTCCTGGAGAGCGGCCTCAGCGGACGAGCATCTGTCCCCTCCGGCGCCTCGACAGGCAAACGTGAAGCTGTCGAGCTGCGCGATGGCGACAGCGCGTTCGGAGGAGCCGGGGTCCTGCGCGCCATCGAGCATGTCGACGGCGAGATCTGCCGTGCGCTCGCCGGTCACCGTTCTGGTGAGCAGACCGCGTTCGACGCGCGGCTGCTCGCGCTTGACGGGACCGCGGATAAGTCTCGTCTCGGAGCTAACGCGATCCTTGCCGCGTCGCTGGCCTACGCCCGCGCGTCGGCTGCGGAACTCGACCTGCCGCTGTGGGAGTACCTGCGGAGTGACGAGGTGCTGCCGTCGCTGCCGATGCCGATGCTCAACGTCATCAACGGCGGCGTTCATGCGGACAACGGCATCGACTTTCAGGAGTACATGATCGTTCCGGCCGGCGCGCGCAGCTTCGCGGACGCGCTGTGGATGAGCGCCGAGACCTATCACGCTCTCGGTCGCTGCCTGCGTGAAGCCGGTCTGGCGACGGGTGTCGGTGACGAGGGCGGCTTTGCTCCCGATATGGGCTCGAACGTCGGACCTCTCGACCTCCTGCTGCTGGCGATTACCAGCGCGGGCTACACCCCGGGCCGAGATGTGGCGATCGCGCTGGACCCCGCGGCCAACAGTCTGTACCGCGACGGCACCTACAGGCTCGGTGACGCGGTGTCGCCGCGCTCTCCGCAAGCCATGATCGAGTACTGGTCAACGCTGGTCGAGAACTACCCGATCGTGTCCTTGGAGGACGCGTTGGCCGAAGACGATTGGGACGGCTGGGCGGACCTGACCGTCCGCCTCGGCGATCAGGTGCAGTTGGTGGGCGATGACATCTTCGTCACCAATCCGGGGATCCTGCAGCGCGGCATCGACGCGGGGATCGCCAACGCGGTGCTGATCAAGCCCAACCAGATCGGAACTCTCTCCGAGACGCTGGAGACGGTCGACGTTGCCCGACGGGCCGGGTACCGCTGCGTGATCTCTCATCGGTCCGGTGAGACCGAGGACACGTTTATCGCTGACCTCGCCGTCGCGACTGGCGTCGGCCAGATCAAGTCGGGAGCGCCCGCTCGTGGAGAGCGGATCGCCAAATACAACCGCCTGTTGCGCATCGAGCAGGAGATGGGAGTGATGCGCGATTTTGCCGGCCAGGCAGATCGCTTCGGCCGTTGAGGCGACGCTTCGGCCGCGGGCGGACGGTGGGCATCGTGGCGCGCACCGACGCTGACACCAGCCGCCGACGAGAGGACGGGCTTGGGTCGGAGCGTCGGCGGGCGCTGCGGTTCGTCCTTCTGGTCGGGATCATGAGCTTCTTCGCAGACTTCACCTACGAGGGGTCGCGGAGCGTCATCGGCCCTTACCTGGGCTTGCTGGGCGCCGGCGCACTGGCGATCAGCATGATCACCGGTGCCGGCGAGCTCCTCGGCTACGGCCTGCGCCTGATCTCCGGTCCGGGCGCAGATCGGACAGGCAGGTACTGGCCGATCACGATCGCTGGCTATCTGCTGCAGATGACGGTCGTGCCCCTGCTCGCCCTCGCGGGAAGTTGGGAGGTCGCGGCGCTGCTGATCATCCTTGAGCGCGTCGGGAAGGCCATCCGCAACCCACCACGGGATGCGATGCTGGCCCACGCAGGCCAACGACTCGGCGCGGGCTGGGCATTCGGCGTCCATGAGGCGTTGGACCAGTTCGGAGCGACGTTCGGCCCCTTGCTGGTCGCGCTTGTCTTGAGCTTGCACCGTCGCGATTACAAGCTGGCCTTCGCGCTGCTGGCGATCCCCGCCGTCATCGAGCTCTGCGTGCTCGCGGCCGCGCGGATCAGCTATCCGCACCCCGCCGACCTGGAGAGAGCATCGCCGGCTTCCGTGACCTCGGAGAGGCTGCCGACGCGATTCTGGGTGTATCTGGCCGCCGCCGCGTTGATCGGCGCGGGGTTTGCCGACTTCCCGTTGATCGCCTACCACTTCGAACGGGCTCGGATCGTCTCGACCGACACCGTCCCGGTCTTCTACGCGATCGCCATGGCGGTCGGCGGCGGCGGGTCGCTGATCTTCGGGAGACTCTTCGATCGCCTCGGCATCAAGCTGCTGCTCCCGTTGACGCTCGTAGCCGCTGGCTACGCGCCGCTGGTCTTCCTCGGCGGATCGGGTGCCGGCCTGGGCGGCATCGTCCTGTGGGGATTGGGATCCGGTGTGCAGGAGTCGATCATTCCCGCAGCGGTCGGCCAGATGGTCTCCTCCGACCGGCGGGCCTCCGCCTTCGGCATCTTTACCGGCGTGTACGGCGTCGCTTGGTTCGCCGGCAGTACTGCCATCGGACTGCTGTACGGTGTCTCGTTGGTGATGATCGTCGTGTTCTCGGTCGCCAGCCAGCTTGTCGCCCTGGTGCCGTTCGCGATGGTGCTCAAGCGAGCCTCGGCCTAGCGGCGCGTCACCTCTTCGTTTGCCTCTCGTGACTCAAGCGGCCGTGCTGGAACAAGTTGCGCAGCGCGATGACGCTCGGCACGAGCGATGAGGCGGCCCGCCTCATACCGCGGCACAGCCCCCTGATGGTCCGTAGTCATGACGGCTGCGCCGTGGCCGGCGGAAGACGGGAGTCTTCCAAGCAGGTATCAGCGAGGCGCGCCAACGGCCGCCTGTTCATGTGATCTTGATCCAGAGACCGATCATGGTGACCGCTACCCCTCCGGCAGAGAGCGCGAGCCCCCAGATCCAAGGCTTTCCGGTGACCGTCTGTGCCAGCCCCACCCCCAGCGCCCCAAGGGCAGCAACGGCGATCACAGCCGCGATCCATCCCGGCCCCGGCAGGACGAGCGCGATCAGGAGCGGGATCAACGCTCCGAGCATGCTGGAGATGCTCGCCAACGCCGCCTGGGAGCCGGCGTCGATCACGGCACGACGCCCCAGGGCAGTGTCGGCGAGCGCGTGATCAGCCGGGAGGCTCAACTGCTGAGAGGCGCGGCGCAGTCCCCCGCGGGCTTCTGCGTAGGCGCCGACGAATACCGAGAAGCCGGCCGTGACCAGGGCGGCGATCGAGATCCGAACCGCGAGGCTGACCGTCAAGTTCACCGCGCCTCCGACCAGGCTGGCAGAGGCGAGGGTGAGCGCGTTGAGGATCCCGTCAGCGAGCCCGAGCGCGATCGGCAGCAGCGGCTTCGGACCATGCGTCACCGGGAGCGCGGCTCGTAGCCGACCAGGCGCTCGCCGAAGATGAGTTGGTCGACACTGTGCACGACCGCGCCCGATTTCTCGATTGCCTCAGTCAACGCTGCGAGGTCGATCCCATCGCCTTCAACGGCGATATCGGTGCCGACGGTCTCCAGGTCGATCTCGGTGATCGTGATGTTCGCCGCCTCGACCCCCGGGACAGCGTCGACGGCTTCGGCGACCGCGACCATTCCCGGCCCGGCGACCGCCCAATCAACATCCAACTTCACGGCTCTGATCCTCATGATCTTCGTCCTTTCTCAGCGCCAAAGCAGGTGGATCACGTCATTGATTGGGCCATCTCGCAGGTCCGGCCAAGCGATCATCCGCGGACGCTTCCTCCGGGTTGCTGGTGCTATCCGCGTTGCTGGACGCGGTCATCGCGTCGACAGCCGGCGGCGGTGCTGCACGCATAGAGAGCACTTTGCGCTCGGCTCACGAGTAGCTGCCGCTGCTTTCGCGCGGATGTCGGCCTCGGGCGTAGCGTGCACTCGCCCTAGCTCTCAGCCGATGCGACCCAGCGGCAGCAGCGGGCGTTCGAACGTGAAGTTGATGATGTCGGCGGCGGCGTGGTACCAGGCCAACACCGCAAAGGCGAGCGTGATCCAACCGCCGGCCTTCGTCCAGATCAGCGTCCCACTCTGGGCGCCGATCGCCAGGCACACCAAGCCAGCGAAGATGAGCGCGAACACGAGCACCAGCACGAGGTCGGTGCGTAGCGACGCGAGGATGAAGTAGAAGGTCACCACTGCGAACATCGCCAGGAACAACGCCACGCCGGCGTTCGCTGAACTGGCTGGCTTGACCATGTGCGCGAACCAGAGCTGGATCGCTCCGAAGATCACCCAGAACGGCCCGTAGGTTCCGAACACGACGGCACCGAACACGTTGCCGCGACCGATCTCCAACACTCCGACGAGGATCTGGATCAAGCCGCCGAAGAAGAACGCGACCGGCAGCACCAGTGGCAGGCTGCCCGCGCCGATCAGGTGTGTGTTGTACATGCCGAGCATGAATGACGTCGTCGCAAAGGCGGTGACTGCCCACGGGCCGGGGTCGCCAAGCACGCGGGGGCTCGGTCCGGGGACCGCCTGGTGGCTCTCGGCGGACTGCAGATCAGTGCTCATCGTCAGCTCCTCTTCTTCGAGGCGCGATGCCCATACAAGCGCAGAGTCGGCTAGGAGGAGCCGAGCCCACCACGTGGGGCTTGGGGGGCGTGATGGGCTCGGCGTTCCTGGGGGCCGCTGCTGTTGGGGCGTACGCTCCTCTATCCACGGGTGGTCGGATAGAGGCCATCAGCCGAAATCAGCGGTTCGGAGGGTCAGTCTTCGACGCTCCCAGCGAGCCTCATCGCTGTAGCTGAAGACTACCCGAAATCTCGCGATATAGGGCTCCCGACAACGGGCCTGCGCGGGACCCTAGAGTCGTCGCCATGTCCGAGCGACCGATGTGGGCACCGTGGCGCATCGAGTATGTCACCGGTCCGAAGTCGGGCGAGTGTCCGTTCTGCGAAGCTGCGGCCGGCCATCATCCTGATGCGGATCTGGTGGTCGCTCGGGGAGGTTCGTGCTTCGTGATGCTCAACCGTTTCCCGTACGCGTCGGGGCACCTGATGGTGTTGCCACTCCGGCACATCGCCTCACTGCTCGACCTCCATCCAGATGAGCAGACCGAAGTCATGCGGTTGACCCAGCTCGCGATCCAGGCACTCACGGAGGTGATGGGTCCGGAAGGGTTCAACGTCGGCCTGAACCTGGGTCGGGCGGCGGGCGCCGGCGTCGATGAGCATCTGCACCAGCATGTCGTTCCTCGATGGGCGGGTGACACGAACTTCATGCCGGTGCTGGCCGATGTCAACGTGGTTCCCGAAGCGCTGCGCGCGACTCGCCAGCGGCTGGTCCAAGCGTGGCCCAGACCAAAGCGGCTGATCGGGGATCAGCCAGGCTGATACAGGTTCCCTATCCAGGACACAGTCCCGGCTCTCTCCTTCCAGTCTGTCTCGGCCCTCCACGAGTGCAGCAGATCCACGACCGCCGGCCTCACCTTGTCTGCTTCGTCGCTTCCTGGGGCCAGCAGGTGCAGTCTCTCCGGGTCCACGTCTCCCCGGGGTTGAGCTTGGAACACCAGGATGAGGTCGTTGGCAGCCGCGCCGTGCACCTCGCCAGCGAGACACAGGGCGCCCACCGTGATGTCGAGGCCTGTCTCTTCTCCGACTTCGCGCTCAAGTGCGGTGAGGACCGCCTCCCGCTCGCGAACCCTGCCTCCCGGCAGCGTGATGTGCTCGCGTCCGCGGGTCGTGCGTCGGTGTACGACGACATGGTCGTCGATCCAGATGGCGGCGTGAACGTGGACCCGCATCGGCATGGCCTTGCCTCCTAGCTCGTCTGGGTGGAATCGAGGGCGTCGGCATTGAGCGAGCGGCCGAACACGACGGCGTAGCTGTCGGCGCCGTAGCTCGTCGGTAGCGGCTCGCCGACGGTCAGCTTGTAGCTCCGCTGCCCATCCTCCTCCCGCTCGGCGCGCAAGAAGACGGTGTGGATCTCCGTGGATTTCCAGAAGCTGCTGGCCAGGTCGTACTGGTGGGTGACGAACACGACCTTGACGCCTGAGTCCAGCATGGCGCGGATGATCTGGCGAGCGATCTCGGATCCTTCGCGTTCGTTGGTGGACGCGAAGGACTCGTTGCAGAGCAGGAGGGCACCTGCCTTGATGCGGTCCGCGATCGCGCTCATTCGTGAAAGCTCCTCGTCGAGCTTTCCGCTCTCCATTCCGGCGTCCTCTTCGCGCTTGTAGTGCGTAAAGACGCCAGAGCACAGGTTCAGGCGCAGAGCTCGGGCGCCAACGTCCAGACCGGCTTGGGCCATGAGCTGAGCCTGGCCGATCGCGCGTAGCGTTGTGGACTTGCCGCCCTGGTTGGCGCCGGTGATCATGATCAGCGGCGTGTCGGGTGCGTCGAGATCGTTGGGAACTGGACAACGCTTCAGCGTGAGCGCCAAAGCGACGTCGTAGAGGCTGTCCGCGACGAAGTCCTGTCCGCGGTCGTCCACGACAGGAGTGCTGAGGAGAGCGTCAGCCGGGGTCAGGAGGTCGTACAGATTCAACGCTCCGACATAGAACGCAAGCTCGGCATGCAGCGCGTCGAAGAACGCCAGCACGTGATCGCAGGCCTGCTTGACCACGTTGCCGATCTGGTTGGCACCCCGGTTGCGCAACTCCTCAAGCGCCTGGGCGCCGGCGTCATCGCGCGGCGGGATCGTGAAGCTGTAGCCCGCCCGCTGCTGGGTGAGTCGGGCGAACCAGCCGCGCTCCGGGGGTCGCCGCGCGACGTACTGGATGCTTCGGTTCCCAGGCCCCAGATGCGCGCTGACGAGCTGCCCCTGCGGGAACTTCAGCTCCTCCAACTGGGCGCGCAGCTCCGCCAGATACCCGTCGTCAAGCTCCTGCGCGATCTGTGAGAAGAACCGACGAAAGCCGGCTGACGCGAAGCCCGACGCATGCTCATCGGCTATCGAACGCAGCCGCTCCAGGTAGCCGGCCATCAGCTCCAGAACCCTGACGCCATGAGATACCAGCGACGTAGGCTCGTCGCGCCCGAGGGGACGAAACAGATGCCGCTGTTCTTCGAGCGCCTGTCCAGCCAGCACGTACAAGTCGCGGATCAAATCGGAGTTCTCGCGGCAGTCGGCAAGAATCTCCTGCCGAAACCGGACCTCCTCAGGATCAGCCATGCTGTCAAGCAGCCCATGGGAGAAAACCTCCCAGACAAGCTGATCGCCGTGGGCGGCCGCCTGGATGACCACCCGCAGCTCCAGGTCCTGCACGAGATCATCGGCGTTAGCCGGGAGCGGCGCCTGGGGATCGAAATCCCGGTTGGGATACATCAGGAAGACCTTCATGCCGCAATCCTCTTCCGCAGGTCCTCATAGCCGAGGCGGTACTTGGCAGCGAGCGCCGCCGCGAACGCCAGACCATCCGCGGGCTTGCGCTCGATCTTGAACGTTCGCTGTGCCGGATCGTCCGGGACGACCGTGCTCATCATGCTGACCGTCTCCGGTCCGATGGTGGCGAGTTCGTCGATGAAGGTCACGAACACGCACAGTGACCCTTCCCTGATGATCTGCCGCACGATCTCTGACCCGACCATCTGGCCGTCGGCCAGAGTGGTCGACCCGAAGCTCTCGTTCAAGACCAGCACGCTGCTCGCGGTTGCGTGCTCCAGGATCTCGTGGATGCGCACCAACTCGTCCTCGAACTTGCCACGCAAGGTCTGCAGATCCTCCTCGCGCTCAAAGTGGGTGAAGACCCGGTCGGGCAGCGGCAGACGCGCGTGGGCTGCGGGCACCGGCAGCCCGAGGCTCGCCAGGTAGTGCACCTGCCCGAACATCCGCGCGAACGTGGTTTTCCCGCCCTGGTTGGGTCCGCTGACGACCAGGATCCGTTCAGGTGCGTGCAGCTCGAAGTCGTTGACGACCGGAGTCTTGTTCTCGGCGTTCAGCTTCGCGGCAAGCGACAGATCAAACCCGCCGGCGACCTCGCTGCCGGATCCCTGGTCCAGCTCCGCTAGGCAGAAGTCAAGCCCTCTCTCAGCGAGCGGCTCGATGAACTGCAGGTAGCCCAGGTAGAACTGGATCTCGCGGTCGAAGCGCAGGACCGACCCGTCGAACGCCTGTCCGTAGGTCGTGCAGAACCTGTCCAGGTGCTCAAACGGTTCGGGAAACAGCCTGGCGACCCGATCAAGGATCTGCTCCTCGACGTGGTTGAGCTCCGCGAAGTTCCGAAACCCACGCCGATAGTCCTTCACGGCACCCTGCTGGAAGCGCTCGAAGGTCCGCTGAACCGCAACTGAGAGGTCGGGCTGATCCTCGTAGATGTTGACCTGCACGTGGGCGCCCTTGATGTTGACCGTGTACTCCAGGCCAGCGATCTGGTCGCGGACGGCGCACCCGTCGGAGGCGAGGACCGAGAACGGCTCGGCGTCGACCAGAGATCCGAGATACTGCGAAAACGACCGCAGACCCTCCGACCGCAACTCAAGCGCCGCGAGAGTCCCGGCGAGTTGACGAGCGGCGCTGCAGTAGACCGTGGTCGCCTCCAAGAACCAGCGCTGACGCTGCAACTGGTGGCGGAGATTCCGGACCAGATTCATCTGGCCGCGCATCGACTGCATCTGTTCGGCGAAAGCCGTCAGCGTCGTACGGGTTTCCTGGTTCTCCAGGTCGCGGAACACGTCCTGGCGGTAGCGGACGTGCGCAGGGTCGTGCAAGGGCTGTGAGTAGAAGTCACGGAGCTCGTATTCATCGCGCTTGGCGATGGCGCCAGCGACGATCTGATCCAGGTGCAGGTCGGCAAAGAAGTCCGGCTGCGTCGCATCTGCGGTCTCGACTCCGGGATCGGCAAACAGGATGCTGCCGAACCCGCAAGCCCCACCGACAGGCAAGGAGTCCTCTGAAGCGCTGCTTTCAGCGTGTGTCGTCGTCATGAGCTTCCACCGATCTATGAGGTTCGGTAGAAGCCATCAGCCACGCCGGGCGGTCAAAGGCGGGCTTCATCGCCTGTGGCGCTCAGGTTAGCGGACGCTCTTGTGGGCAGCAGCGCGGCTCGACTCTTGATCTCTGGGTATGGTGCAACCGACAGAAGGGAATGAAGCGCTCCCGACAACCGCGTCATCCCTGACGCCGATGGCTTCTACGTCCGTCTCCTGCGACCGGAGGACCAAGTGCGTGGAAGCCAACCTGATCTTTGTGCCAGCACCGCTGCCGCGAACCCTGCCGACCGGGCGCGGACGCGCGTGGCGGTGCATCCCGGCGTGCTGCCTGCGCCGTCGCTGCACGGCCCCCAGCCCGCCCAGGAGGGCTCCTGCATCGGCGATCGTCTCGGGTCCGCTCGCGGATCCATCGCGGGGACGGCGGGGGACGACGGGAACCCTCTGGTCGCCCTGATCGCGCGAACACAATTGATGTCGTCGGTAGTGATCGAGGCTGTCGTGGCAGGTCACCGGCTGGGTGAAGAGGTGTGCCGTGGAGTCTGATTCCGCTCTGATCACTGCCAGCCAGAACGTCGTCGGTCAGTGTCTTGGGGTCGGGGTCGGGGTCGGCGAACAGTGCTTGGTGGTCGCGGATGTCGAGATGCGTCAGATCGCCGAGGCGCTGCGGCTGGCCGCGACTGATGCGGGGGCGGACGTCGTGCTGGCGCTCATGCAGCCACGGTCAACTCACGGGGCGGAGCCGCCGCCGACCGTCGCCGCCGCACTCGCCGCCTGTGACGTCTTCATCGCGCCGACATTATTCTCGTTGAGCCACACACAAGCGCGCAAAGCGGCGACCGTTGCAGGCGCCCGTGGCGCGACTCTGCCCGGGGTGACGGCCGACATGTTGGGACGGCTGATGAACGGCGACCTCGGGGGCCTGGCACGCCGATCGCGCCGCGTCGCCGATCTGCTCAGCGCTGCCGATAGCGCGGAGTTGTCCTGCCCGCTTGGATCGAGCATGGTCTTTGATCTGAGTGGCCGTGACGCGATAGCCGATGACGGCCGGTTCACCAAGCCTGGGGCGTTCGGGAACTTCCCGTGTGGTGAAGCGTTCATCTCTCCCCTCAGTGCCGAGGGTGAGCTGTACGCCAGCAGCGTTGCGACTTTCGGGCTTAGCTCTCCCGCTGCGCACCTCACCGCTGTCGACGGGAGACTGGTCGCGGCCGACGAGGACTGGGGCCGCAGCTTCTCGCTGCGTTGCGCGAGAGGGGAGCGGGCGGCCTCAACGTGGCCGAGCTCGGGGTCGGCACTAACGAGCAGGCTCGACTCTCGGGAAACGTACTTGAAGATGAGAAGCTGCTGGGCAGCGTTCATGTCGCGTTTGGCGCCAGCGCAGCGATCGGAGGGACGGTCTCAGTCCCGATCCACCTCGACGTGATCGTCCTGCAGGCGAGTCTCACTATCGACGGGCATCCGGTGCTGGACCAAGGCCGATTCGTCCTCGAAGACAGTCGCCCAGCCGAGGGTGACCGACAGCGCAATGGTTGATCGCTGCTACGGACGCAGTGTGGCGGTGAGCGTCTGCGGCTCCAGCAACAGATCGAGTGCGTCGAGGGCGTTCGCGCACAGCAGGTCGGCGACGTGCACAGACTGTCCGCTTGCGCCTTCTGGACCGAGGATGACGACTCCAAGCGCGGCAACCTGCAGCGCCTGACAGTCATTGAGCCCGTTGCCGATCACCGCGCAGTTGCGCGGGCCGAGATTATTGACGAAGTCGAGCTTCTCGTCGCCGTTTCGGACGCAGCGCGCTTGCACACCGAGTGATCCCGCCAGCTCGTCGAGCGTCCCGAACGTGTCGGCGGAGACGATGTGGATCGTGCAGTCAGAGCTGAGTCGCTTCAGTCGTGGCTCAACCCCTTCGATCAGCGCACCACGGTTGGTGAGAGTGCCATTGAGGTCAAAGACGAGGTCGGTCAGCTCGATCGTGGCGGCGCCGGGGATGACGAACGTGAGGCTCATGCGAACTCCTGTCTGTGATCTGGGGTCTACCTGGGGAGGTTGCTTCGAAGGCGGGCGTCCCCCGCTGATCAGCGGCCGAGGACGCAGTGTGGGCAGCGGGATCCGCGGGTGCGATTGGCCACGCGCGCCGGCCACTCGTGCCCAGCCACGCAGCGCCACCACACCTGTTGGTTTGTTAGCGGCAGGACGTCACTGGGCGATAGGCGGTCGTTGCGCTCCGGATGCCATTGAGCGGCGAGCTCCGGCGCGATGGCGGCCAGGCTGGTGGCGGGGGTCGCCAGCTTGCCTGCGCAGTATGGGCAGCCCGAACCTGCTCTCACGCGGTTCTTGACCTGCGCCCGCCAGAGATGCGTCGGATCGGCACGGCATCGCCACCAGTAGCGCTTGTGGGAACCGGCGACGACACCATCGCCCGGCCCGCCGTTGAGGAGATCGTGCCACTCGGCGAGCAGCTCAGGTCGTGCGTCGGCCAGCAGCACGCCGCGCCGGCCAGACGACGCACAGCGGGGACAGCGACTTTTCATCTGCGCGCGGGTCTTGACGGTCGCCTGCCAGATGTGCCCCTTTGCGCAACGCCACCAGACCCGCCGCGAGGAACCGGAGGAGATGTCGGCCGCTGTCAGCGTGCCATTGCGAGTGGGGTGCAGCTCGGCGGCGAGCCCGGGACAACGGGCTAGCAACGAGCGCTCAGGAAGGACGCGTTTGCCCGAGCAGTAGGGGCATCCAGAGGCGCCCGCGATACGGGCCCGTGGCGAGGTCCTCCACTCGTGACCCTGACGGCATCGCCACCAGACGGGCCGATCCGAGCCGGGCATCGTCTGCTGCGGCGTGCGCACCCCATTGCGAGACGGATGCCATTCGGCGGCGATCTCCGGAGCAACCGTCGCCAGGCATGTCTCCGGGGTAGGTCGTGAACCCGCGCAGTACGGACATCCGCTGCCCGCTGTGCGCCGGTCAACGGGAGCCTGCCACTCGTGGCCATGGGTGCAGCGCCACCACACTCGCCGTCCGGAGCCTGCAGTCAGCGCGGCGACATCAAGACCGTCGTTGCGGTCGGGATGCAACTGCGCGATGAGCTGCGCGGAGAGAGGTTTGCGACGGCTTGAGGCTGCTGGCGACATGGAGCACCTGTCCAGAACCAGAGGCCATCAGCGACGGTGCTGTCGCGGTTTGAGCGAGCCTCATCGCTCACGCCTGAGGATACTCTTCCGCACCCGTGCTGGCTGGCTGCATGTGGTTGAACGGCCGTGCTGGCGACCGCGGCTCCCATCGAGCTAGAAGTCGTGGTCGGCGAGCATAAGACCGCCGTAGCGTCGTTCCGCGCTCAAGGCGCTCATCCCCGGCACCATTTCGCTGGTCACCAGCCCCTGCTCTGCGGTCAGCTCGTCGATGATCTCGAATGCGGCGGCCGTCTTTTCGGGCGTGTCGACCGAGATGGTCACGACCGGAACGTGCCGGCGGACCTGCAGAAAGCGGTCACCGTGCGGCGCATGATCGCCGTGGAATCCCCAGATGCCACGCAGGGTCGTCGCCCCGGCAGCCGCAGATTCGCGTAAGCGGCGGACGATCTCCAGGTTGAGGGGGCGGCCTTCAAAGGTGGCGGCCTGAGAGGTGTAAACCATCAGCTTCTGCCACATTGCCAAGCCCGATTGGTCTGTCTCGGGCAGGGAATGAGGGTGCGCCAACAGCTCGCCGTCGCGCTTGCAGACACGAACACGCTCCAGGGTGAGCAGCGGGTCGCGCAGCAGCCCACCGAGTTCAGGCAGCACCCGAGAGATGCTTTCACCGCTGCCAACGGCGATGATCATCATGGGAACGTCGGCATTGCGACCAAAGAATGCTGCTCGCGTCCGGCGTCCGCGGCTGGTGCCGTCGACGCCGAGCAGCACCGATGCACCCGCCAGACCATGGCGGTACAGCAGGTCGCAAACTGCCGCGTAGGCGGGCATGCGGAAGACGCGCTCTTGGCGGCCGACGTAGACGGTGAGCTTCGTCGCTTCGTGGAGAGCATCCGGAAGGTCGATCGCAGTGATCTCGCCGGAAAGCAGGCGGGCTCGCTCCAGCGTCAGCAGGCCCTTGCGCTGAACTTGCAGCACGGGTTCCAGCATCGCCTCGATGCGGTCTCGGCGGTCGACTGCGATCGAGACGACCGGAAGATCCTCTGAGAGGGAGAGCAGGCGGTCGGTGTGCAGGTGGTGTAAGCGACCGAAGCCTTCTGAACCGCGCAGCAGAATGCTGCTCTGCAGGCGATGGCCGCCGTAGATGTCAAGCAGCTCGTCGGCGAGCAGGCGGCCGTCGACTCGGTCCCGTTCGCCGAAGTAGGTGGTGAGCTTGAGGCAGTCCTCGTTCTTCATAGAGCCCCTCCAACGGTCTTGCCGAGCGCCGCCGCAGCAACGCCGGCGGTGAGACTGAAAAGCAGGTTGACGACGCTGCCGCGAGGATCTCCATCCTCAGTCAACCGCTGGCTTTCAAGCATCCACGTCGAGAACGTGGTGAAGGAACCGATCGTCGCGGTCCCTGCCACCAGCAGTTGGTCGCTGGTCAGCCCTGCCCCGGTCAGCGCGCCGAGCACGAACGCGCCGAGGAGGTTGATCAGCAACGTCCCGAAAGGGAAATCACGACCGACTCGGCTGCCGACCTGGGCATCGAGCAGGAAGCGTGCGACCGCGCCTACGCCTCCGAAGCCCGCGACGGCTACCCACAGAGTGAACGTCACGCGAACCTTCTCAGCCGGCGCACGAGGGCTGTCGTGGTCCAGACCGCCAGGAAGCCTGCGGCGAGGCTGGCGGCCGCGTAGCCGACGGCGAGGCCATAGGCATGGTCGTCCAGCAGGGTTAGGATCTCGACCTCCATGGTGGAGAAGGTCGTGAACGCTCCGCAGAAGCCGGTGCCGAGGAACGGGCGCCGGTAGGTCGACTGCGGAAGTCTCTCCTGCAGGCGGGTGACGGAGTAGGCCAGCAGGATCGTGCCGGCGATGTTGATGATGAACACGGCCCAGGGCCACTGGTCATCGGCGGTGACGATGTGCTGGCTGATCCAGACGCGTGCGATCGCGCCGACCATCCCCCCGGCGAAGATGGCGGCGAGCTCCCGGAGGTCTATCCGAGGCACGGCTGAACCTCGTCGCGTCGACGGCAGTCACGGCGCGTTGGTCTGGCGGTCATGGCCGCTGATCGTTGACGACCAGCACGGGCACCGCGCCGGCGTCGATCAGATCCTGGGTGATGCCGGTCAGCAGCAGTCGCCCGGCGCGTCCGTTGTGGTGATGTCCGCACACGATCAGATCAAAGCCGTGCTCGTGGACGTGGTCGAGCAGAGCGCGCGCGGGGGTGTCGCCATCGACGATCTCGTGGGAGACGTCGACGCCGGCCCGAGTGGCGCGATCGGCGATCTCGCTGAAGGTGGACTCCAGGTAGCGGTGCGCGTTGTCGGACGTCTCGGTCCGGTCGGCCGCGGTTTCGGCGTGGGCGGGGGAGTAGGCAACAGAGACGGCGACAAGCTCGGCGTCGTAGCGGCGGGTGACGTCGATGGCGACATCGAATGCCCGCACGGCGAGCTCGGAACCGTCCCAGGCCAGCATGATTCGTTGAAACATCAGCGCAGGATGGGGACGAGGGACAGGGCGACGATCAGGGCGATGAGCATGTAGAGCAGATACACCGACAGGCGTCCGGACTGCAGTCCGCGCACCTGCTGCGCCAGCCATGAGACCAGCACCGCAGCCGGCGCGTACAGGAACCGGTCGACGACGAGCGTGACCCGGACCTGCAGCAGGAGGCGCCCGGACAAGGCATCCGCGGCGGTCCGTTCGGGGATGGTTGTGGCGCGGTACCCGAGGGGACCGCGCAGGATGTAGCGCATCGGGTTGGAGTAGGCCGACGGCCGGTACTGCACGGCAGCCAGTGGAGCTCCGGAGCCCGTGACCCATACCGGGGCGCGACGGACCGGCGCGCGGCGGATGCTGCGGCCGCGCGTGAGCCGCACAACGGCGAGGCAGAGAACCACGTAGACGGGCAGCGTGACGCTGAGCCAGGTCGGATCCAGCACTGAGAACCCGACGAACACTGGCGTCAGGACCAATGGATGGCTGATCGTCGTGGCCGCGAGGTCCATTCCGAGAGTGGCCTGGAGCGCGGAGCCGATGGCATGGATCTCCCACGGTGCGACCGTGCCCAGGAACAGCAGAACGATGCTGATTGCGATCAGCCCGCCAGGCCACCGCGTCGGCTCGCGCGCCTTGACGTCAGTGGTGGATCGCGATCGGCCGAGGAAGATGAAGCTGTAGAACTTCGCGAACGCGAGCAGCCCGAGTCCCGCAGTCAGCGCGAGCGTGGCGGCAGCGAGCGCGCACAGGAGCTGCGAGAGCAGGGTCGGCATGCGAAACCCCTGCAGCAGCGCCTGGAAGGTGAACCACTCGCTGACAAACCCGCCGAGCGGCGGGATGGCTGCCAGGGTGAGCGACGCGATACCGAGGGAGGTTGCCGTGAAGGGCAGCCGGCCGGCAAGTCCTCCCAGTGGGTCCAGCTCGGTGTCGCCGGTCGCCGTCTCGACGCGGTCGACGGCGATCAGCGCCAGTGTCTTGGCGAGGTTATGCCCGCAGACGTGGAGCGTGGCCGCGAGCATGCCGGCAGCAGCGAGCACCGGCTTGTGAGCGGCTTGTCCCAACGCGGCGACGCCGAGTCCGACCAGGATGATTCCGGCATTTTCTACGGTGGAGTAGCCCAGGAAGGACCGCATCCGGTCCTGAGTGAGCGCGTAGGTGATCCCGGTCAGGGCGGTCGCAGCGCCAACGATCAGCAGCATGTCGCCGCACCAGGTCGGCAGAGGGGCCAGGATGTTCAGCTCAAAGCGCCACAGTCCGTAGAACCCGGCGCAGAGCGCGACCGCAAGGGACGCCGCGCCCAGCCGCGACGCCGAGCTGTAGCCGGCGGGCAGGCCGCCCTGCAACGGCAGAATGCCGATCTTGCTGGCAAAGCAGGCCAAGAACAGCACGAACAGCACCCCTTGGGTGCCGGGCGAGAGCGACGCGCGCGTCCATACGACGAGATCAAACGAATGGGTGTGGCTGTACATCAGCCCGATCGCGGCCAACAGAGCGGCACCACCGATCTTGGCCAGGCCGCCGGTCAGGTAGCCGCTCGCCAGTTCACGAGGTGAGCCCTCGCCACTGGTGAGCAGATAGACGCAGACGGTCAGGCCCTCCCACGCCAGGAAGAGCTCGAACGCGTTGTCTGCACCGATCACGACCGCCACTGCGAGGATGAGCACGGCGGTGAGCCACATCGCGGCGCGACGGCCGGGGCATAGCGTGTAGGCCAGCGCGACCGCCGCTCCGGTCAGGCCGGTGAGCGCGAGGAAGATTCCTGCGAGTCCATCGGCGGCTAGGCCGCTGGTGCCGTAGCCGAGCCAGCCGCCCACATCCAGGGCGGGCCGGGCGCCGCCGATCGCGGCCTCGACGCCGACGATGACCAGCAGCGCGCATCCCACGGCGGTGATCAGCAGCCCGCCCCGGGGCAATGCAAAGGTCGTGATCGCGGCCAGCGCCAGGGCTGCCATCGCGATGGTGTACAGGACGGTCATCGGACCGCCTCGGGCCCGAGGATTCCCACCGCCTGCAGCAGGCCGTGCATGATCGCGATCGGAGCCGGGGGGGACCCCGGCACGTAGACGTCGACCGGTAGCACCTGATCGACGCCGCCGGCGACCAGTCCGCTGTCGGCAGCCAGGCCACCGGAGCAGGCGTCGGTGCCGACAGCGACCAGCGCCTTGGGAGCGGGCATGACCTGCCACGTGCGTTCTAGCGGTCCGCGCATCGGTTCGGTGACCCCGCCGGTGACCAGCAGGATGTCAGCGTGCCGGGGCGCGGGAGTCAAGAAGAACCCGAGTCGCTGGATGTCGTAGTAGGGGTTCCAGAGGGCCTGGATCTCCCACTCTTCGCTGCCGTCGGAGCCACCGTCGATGTGGCGGACGTGAATCGACCTGCGGAGACCCGGACCGACCTCAGCCAAGGTCGGACGTTCGGAGTCGAGATCGTCGATGCGCGCATCCGATAACAGCCCCGCGCGCGAACGTGATGCCGTCTCGTAGGCGCCTCCGTACCAGCCGAAATGATCGGGAGCGAGCCGAACGCATTCGCCGCAGAGGATGCAGCGGCCGCGGTCGAGCGTGACCCGACCGTCGGTGACGGTGATCGCGCCGGTCGGGCAGAGGCGTTGCAGGTACTGCTCGCCGGCGCCGTCGCGGATCACGTCGTCGCGGATCACATCGACGCGAGTGTGGAAGCCGTAGGGCGGGGACTCCGGCCGACGCGGATACCGCGTGGTGATCCGTCCGCCGCGGAGTCCGCGAAGTAGCCAGTTGAGCATCAGCGGTCAGCTCCCGCGGGGGTGAGCCCGAAGCTGTGCTCGATGAAGGCGAAGTCGGTCAGCACGTCCTTCGGGAAGGCGTGGTCGAACAACGCCCAGTTGCGAAACGACGGCGTGGCCAGGTGGACGTTGATCAGTCGACCCTCATCGACCTCGACCCACGCCACCAGCTCGCCCTGTGGGGCTTCGACCCAACCGCTGGCCGAACCGCTGAGACGTTGCGGACTGGGTACCTGCTCGTCGAGCGGCTCCCGGACATGTTCGAGCGCCTGGTGGAGGATGCGCAGTGACTCTGCGATCTCGTCGAAGCGGACGTTGACGCGGGCCATCGCGTCTTCTTCGCGACGGGTCATCACCTGAAGGCCGAGCCGTGGGTAGTCCCCGTAGGGACGCTCATGGCGAGCGTCGGTCGAGACATTTGAGCCACGGGCCAATGGACCGACCGCCCCGTATTCGTCGATGAGAGCGCGAGGGAGCATCCCGGTGCCGATCAGCCGGTCGGTCATCGACGCGGTCGAGATGAACAGCTTGCGATCGCGTTGGAACTGGCGCTCCAGATCGTCGAGCTCGGCGCGCAGGGCTTGACGGTCGACGGGCGGGATCTCGCGTACACCACCGGGGACGACGACGCCGCGGGCGAAACGGCTGCCTGAGAGTCGGGCGCGCAGGCGCATGACGCGTTCCTTGAGGATCTGAAACCGGGCGTGGCCGACGTACAGCGCGGTTGTCTCCGCCTCCTTGGCGATGACATCCAGATGACAGGCGATGCGTTCGAGCTCGCAGTGGACGGCGCGCCAGCGCTCGGCCAATGGGTGCACCTCGATGCCAAGCGCGCGTTCGACGGCCTGTGCGTACGCGCAGGCGTAGGCGACCGTCGCGATTCCCGCGACCCGCTCGGCGACATGAACCCCCTGTTCAACCTGCAGACCGCGGAAGCGCGCCTCCAGTCCGCGGTGCTTGAAGAACGGTCGCGTCTGCAGCGCGACGACGCTTTCGCCGCCGCTCTCGATCTGGAACTGGATCGACTCAAAGACGCCGGAGCGGACTGGTCCGTACGGAATCACGAACACGTCGAGTCCGTCGACGTGCCGATCGAGCACATCGGCGTCGGGTGCAGTGAGCCGCCGTCCGGTCTGCTGGACGCCGTGACGCTCGGCCAGCTCCAGAGCCGCCCACCGCGCCGCTGGCCACTCGTCCGCGACGTCGTTGACGACCTCCAGATGGTCGAGGCCATCGGCAGCGACGGCGGGCGTTCGCAGCATGAGAAGCGCTCCGCGGAGAGCGAGCAGCGTCAGCAACGAACGGTTCGGCTGAGCAGTCTGCGTCATGGTGATGAAGCGGGCTCCCATCGTGTGCAGGTGGGTGAGCGCCGAGCGGAGCTGATCAGGACTCATGATGAGCCGAACCTCCGCGGAGGGACCTGGCTCTGGATCTCCGCCGAGTTCGGGCGGGATGTCACCGGGGAGTTCCCGGATCTCGTGGTCGACGGCGGTCATGACGGATGGGCCAGACGGTGGCTCGCGTTGGTCAGCAGCGTGGACAGATCGCCAGGTAGGTGGAGACCGAGAAAGACCGAGACGAACAGGCACCCGGCCATGCCCGCGACCATCCAGAAGCTCCGCTCCCCGATTGCATTGGCTCTGACCTCAGCGCCGGGGGCGGCCGCCTGGCCAGAGCTGAGCACCATGCGTCCCGCATGCCAGATGATCCCGAAGAAGGCAACGTTGACGAACACCAGAAGCAACGTGACACCGACGTACTGTGGGCGAGCAAGGCCACCCACCACGATCTGAAACTCGCTGCGGAAGACGCCCGAGAGCGGGAACCCGCAGAGCGCCAGGGCGGCGGCCATGAACATCGGGCCGGTGAACGGCATGCGGTGGGCGGCGTCGGTGACGCCGTCCACCTCCTTGGTGTCGTAGCCGCGCAGCAGCGAGCCAGCACCGAAGAACGCCAGGCCCTTCGCCGAGGCGTGGGTGATGACATGCAGCAGCGCGCCGGCGACTGCGAGCGGCGCCCCGAAGCCGATCCCGAGGGCGATGATGCCCATGTGCTCGATCGAGGAGTACGCCAGCAGACGCTTGAAATTGCCCTGGCGGATCACCGAGAGACTGGCGACGATCAGCGAGATCACGCCGAACACGATCAGAACGTGTTCGGCGAAGGACTGCTGTCCGGTGACCACGGCGACCTGAAAGAAGCGCAGAATCGCATAGAAAGCGGCCGCCAGCAGCGAGCCCGAGAGCATCGCGGAGACGGGAGCGGGCGCCTCGGAGTGCGCGTCGGGCAGCCAGGTGTGCATGGGGACGAACCCGGCCTTCGTGCCGAACCCGACCACCGAGACGACGAACGCCAGATCGACCGCATCCTTGGAGAGTGCGTGGGCGTGGGTGAGGAACCGGGTGTAGCGAGGGATGTACGCGCTTCCGAGCGCATGGGTGCCGGTGGCGTACAGGATGATGATCGACAGCAGCGCGATCCCGAGTCCGCTGGAGGCGATCAGGATGTACTTCCACGACGCCTCCAGCGCCGCGTCGGTGCGGTCCAGCGCGACCAGCAGAGCGGAGATGATCGTGGTCAGTTCGACCGCGACCCACAGGGTGCCGAAGTCAGCGGCGAGCGGCACCAGCAGCATCGTCCAGCCGAACAGGTTGATGTAGGCGAAGTAGCGCTTGGCAAACGGCGCAAAGCCGCTATGGCTCTGATCGACTCCGAGATAGCCGATGGAGAACACTCCGACGATGCCATAGATCAGACCGGTGGCCAACAGGAAGACCGCGCCGAGCGAATCAACCCGCAGCCACCCGCCGGCGGCGATCAAGACCCGGCCGTCCCTGACCTTCAGCGCAATCACGATCGCCAACGCGAGCGCGATCAGGCCCGACGCGAACGTCGCCGCACGGGCGAGATGCCAGCCGTCGATCAGCGTCAGCAGAGTCGCGATGAGGGGGACCGCGAGGATGGCGTACAGCGTCCAGGTCATCCGGTCAGTCGGTTGAGGATGTCGGTGCGTACCGCGGTGCGCTCGACTGCGAGGTACTGCACCAGAACCACGAAGACCAGCACGCCGACCAGGACGTCGAACAGCAGCAGCAGCGCGAGAATGATCGGCAGGCCGGGGGCGATCACCAGGCTCGCGACCGAGACAGCGTTCTCCAAGCAGAGGAAGCCGAGAAGCTGCGAGGGTGCGTACGGCCGCAGCACCATCAGCAGGAACGCGATGAGCACCCCACCCACGGCGACCGGTAGCGCCGAGAGCGGCAGGGCGGCCTCGGCACCGATGTGCACGGGGCGAAGGAGGATGAACGCCAGCGAGCAGAGGATGATCGCGAGCAGGATCCCGGCGGCGACTCCGATCACCGACGGAACTCGTACTTCGGCCTCCAGTCGCCGCAGTACGAAGCGGATCCCGAACGGGAACAGCAGTGCCTTCAGCGCGATGGTCACCGCCGCCAAGATGTAGAGCTCGCTGTTGCCGTGCCCGGTGGCCGCGGTGGCGATCGCGAGCGCCGCCACGGCGGCTGAACCCAGGGCGTAGAGGCGTAGCTGCTCCCAGACCTCCTGGGAGCGCAGCAGCCCGAACTCCAGCAGCAAGACGATGACCGCCGTGATCGTCGCCACCGCTCCGAACAGAGTCAGATGCTCGTCGCCGTAGCCAGGCTCGAAGAGAAAGATGACCACCGCGAGCACAGCCAGCATGAAGCTCGCGACGGTGAACTCAGGGATCTTGTAGAGCCGCAGCTTCGCAAAACTCGACTCGATCACGACCACTGCGGCGCCGACGATGAGCGCCTTCGCGAACAGCAGCCCGATCGCGACCAATACCGCGCCGAGATGACCGTCGTTCGCCATACCCCACGGCGCGACCAGCACGTTCATGAAGATCGTGAAGAACAGAAGCTGCTTGACGCTTGACCCCCAACGCAGAAACGCCAAGCCGGGACCGGAGTGCTCGACGATCCGCCCCTCCTCGATCTGACCGAACTCAAGCGTGGAGCCGTGGTTCTCGATCGGAATCCGGCCGGTCTCGTTGAGCACCAGCATGAAGAACGCAGCGATCATCAGCAGATGACTGGGGCGAAACACCTCAACCGTCGATGAACGGATCGTGGCCCCGAACGCGTAGGGCAGGTCGGTGTGGGAGGTCAGGGCCAGAACGAAGGTGACGAAGATGACCGTCGGTTCGTTGAAGGCGCCGAAGGACCGCAGCCGACTGGAGCCGAGCTGCGCGTACGGGCTGCCGCTGTCGACCGCCGCCACCGAGACGACGAAGCTCGCCAACGCGAAGATGAGACCGACGCCGAAGAAGTCGGCCTCATAGCCGAGCGGCAGCCCGAACGTCGTCAGCGCGGGGATGAGCAGCGGGATGGTCGCGTAGCCGGCGAAGGCGACATACGGAGCGATCCGGAAGACCGGCCCGGCAGGCGCCGGCAGCACCGTCTCCTTGCCCAGCAGCTTGATGATGTCGTAGTAGGGCTGCAGCACCCGCGGACCCTGGCGCTGCTGAATCCGCGCCTCGACGCGCGCGATGATCCCGGTGACCAGCGGAGCGAGAGCCAGGACGCTGACGACTTGCAGGACCTGGATGGCCCAGTCAGGAAGGGTCGGCATGGTCCTGCCCAGCTCCTTTCGCACACATGGCTATTGACGCGAAAGGAGCCATCAGCCCTTGTTCTGGTGGGCGGTTCGAGCAGGAGGGCCGAGGCCGATCTCTGCTTCGTCAGGACTCCATCTGACTGCGGTACACCTTACCCGATCTTGCCGAGCGGCAACGGGATCTGGCGGGTCCTCCGAAATGACGTCTCGCCATCTTCGGATGCCGCCGTGGCGTACGAGCGCAGAGTACAACCCGACGGGTCCATACTCGGAGAACTCCCGCTCTGTCGGCCAATGCCCGATGCGCGCGATGAGCGTCCGCAGTTCCCGCTCGATGCGCTGCTCGGTCCAGCGTGTTCGGTCAGGCACCGGCCCACGTGTGGTCAGCGGCTGCACGCCGAAGTGCTGCTGCCACTGTGCGCTGCCCCCGTGGGCATAGACCGCCGACAAGGCGTGGCTCTGGCCGGCGCGGCGAAACTCCGCCTTGGTCGGCCATCGCCCGAGCTGCTCGACGAGCGGCCTGATGGCGGCGTCGATGCGTTGGTCGGTCCAGTGCCGACGCGCGGGGGCACGGGTCACGCCGTGTGGCGTGGAAAGACGTCTCGATCGGGCGCTGTCCTCAGGTCGGGCTCTTAGCGGAGGCTGGGAGCGCGATAACCCGAGCTCACGTCGCCACCTCTCAGCTCCCCCAAGGCGGCGTGCGGCCCGCAGCAGATCACGGTGTCCAGCATCAGCGAACTGCCGCTCCGTCGGCCAGACTGGCTGATCCTCCAGAAACGCCTGTAGTTGTGCTCGAACTTCGGCTTCGGTCCAAGGCCGGTGACGGCGTGTGCGGTCGACCCACCGCACGCCCATACGCTCAGCCCAGAGCTGTGACCCCCCGTGCTTGAGCACAGCGTGGTACAGGCCCTTGCGCCCGGTTGCGACGAACTCGGAATGCTTGGGCCACTCCTGCCGTTCGGCCAGAAACTCTGCCAGCGCCGCGGTGATGGTCTGATCTGTCCATCTCGGCCATCGCTTCGGCGCCGCATCAGTCTGCGGCTTGCGGGCAGCGGCGCGACGCTTCGAAGGCCTGCGGATCTGCTGTGGTGGTGCGACACCCATCCGCTGCGCCCACTTCGACGCCTCGTCGCGCTCCCGGAGAACCTCTCCCAGGCCCCGTAGTCCGGCCTTCTCAAACTCGGTGCGGGTCGGCCAGGTGTCGCGATCGGCGAGCAGGCGGGAGAGCACCGCTTCGATGGCCTGATCAGTCCAGCGCACCACTCCGCCGGGCGGGTGCTGCGTGCCGGCCAGCCCCATCTCAGCCGCCCAATAGGCGTCGCCGTGAATACGACTGACCGCCTCCCGCAATCCCTTGGCACCCGCGGCGATGAACTCCCGGTAGGTCGGCCACCGTGTCCGTCCTGTGAGGAACGCGCTCAGCTCCTCACGTATCGACGCCTCATCCCACGCGCGGCCGCGCCGCGGACGGACAGACGGGACGCTCATGAGCCGGCCGCCCCGTGCGTATGCACCCGCACGCCGGTAGGATCCGCCGCGAGCGATGAGGCTCGCTCTATAACCGCGGACCAGCCGCTGATGGCCTCTACCTGATCCCAGACCCCTGGAAAGGGTGGAGGTAGCGATGGCTGTCCAACCGCAAACCGATTGGCTGGAGCGCGCAGGCCGGCTGCAGATGTGTCCGCTCTGCCTAGCCACCAGCCAGTACGCATCCAACTACCTGGAAGCACTGTGCGACCGGCTCGTGATCGACGATCGGGACCCCGTGTCCACCGCAGCGCTAGGTGACCTGTGCGTGGACCACATGGGCGTGTTCGAAGTGAGGTCGCGGGAAGCGGGGCTCAACCTCCGCACGGTCGTCTCGGTGCACCTCCGCCGTCTCAACGATCTCGCCGAGGGGCTCTCCGAGCTCGACCTAGATGGTTGGCTGGCGACGCGCGAGTGCGGCCTGTGCCTTAGCTGCAACGAGCTTGCTCTGGCTTGCGCTACTGGGCTGCTCACCGACCTCGCACGCCGAGGCAATCCGAACGCGTCGCATCTCGAAGACGCTGGCGGGCTGTGCGCGAGCCACTTCTTGACGTGCTGGGCCATCACATCGGCTGCTGCTGACCGAGAGGCGCTGCGGTGCATCCAGCTCGCGGCCGTACAGCGGTTGGCCGGCATCGCACGTTCTGGCGCCAGCGGTGAGTGGGACCAAGACCAGCTCAAGGCATTCACGGTGCGCGCGGTCACGATCACGTCGATGTGACGCCCGTCGAGCGGTTCGCCACCGCGGCCTAGACCTCGTCCTCGCGCGACCGCTTCGCGCTTCCTTCGCTGGGTTGCTGACGGCCGAAGGCGATGAGGACCGCTTGGAACATCCCCATCACCCCGAAGGCGAGCAGCATGCTCCCGGGCAGGATGGCGATGCTGCCGATCAGAAGCAGGGCGACACCGGCAGCGTTGAACGCAAGGGAGACGGCGAGTACCACCGCCGCAGTGGCCACCGGCTCCTCACGCATCGCCCACTCCGGCTAGCCGAGGACGCTCAGCGTTGACGCTGAACCCGCTGATTCCTGCTGCCATAACCCAACCTCCACGATCACCAGCACCCGTGTGTCGTAGAGGCCATCAGCGGCCAAGCCGCGGTTATGGAGCGAGCCTCATCGCTCGGCGGTCAGCGTACCGGTTCGCTTGGTCGTGTGGAAGCGCGCTCGTGCTGAACGCGGGATTCAGAGTGAGGTTGCCGCGGCCGACCGTTGCGCTGCGGAGCGAAGGCGTTGCTTGGCCTCGTGAACGGGACTGTGCGTGCATTGCTGGCGAGACATCCCGTGGGTGCGGGCAGCCAGCAAGTCCTGGTCGAGGTGGTCGCGGCACAGGCCGACTCCACAGTTCTGGCAGATCGCGACGGCAGGAACATCGCGGCCGTGGGTGTCGCACAGGTAGCAGTTCATGAGTCCTCCCGAAGGTCGGCCATGGGCTTGCGCAGAGCGCCCAACCTTCAAGCGTCGACCGGGGTCAGTCAGCAACTGCGCTGTCCGAGGTTCCGGCCTAGCTGCGAAGGATTTCCGCTCTGCGCGACGCATGGCTTGGTGAGTTGACAGAAGCCATTGGCGTCGACGCGACGCGGTTAGAGCGAGCTTCACCGCTCGTGGGCGAGTATACGATCCACGCAGGGGCGCTTTACAGCATCAGGTGACCCGCGCGGGGGGCGTGAGGTGGCAGGCGAGTACGGACACCTTGCGTTCGATTTCGCTCAATGCTGGGGGTAATGCGTGCTGACGCTTCCCGCAGCGGTCGGCTAGCCTCGGCCGCGCGTGAGGCGCTCGCAGGCACACCAGGAATGGGAGGGCGCTCGCGCTAGGCGTCTCGACGAGTTCGAGGAGGTTCATCGCCGCGTCGGCGCGGTGGCGAGAGGACGGCGCTACTTCACTTCGCAGCTCGATCGCGGCTACCTGCTGGGTATCGCCGCCGAGTTCCAGGGGTTCTGCCGCGACCTGCATTCTGAGGCGACGGCCGCAATCATCGCAACGCTTCCGGTCGCGGCACGTCCGGTTGTCGCAGAGAACTTCAACCACCGGCGTGCATTGGACAGCGGCAATCCCAGAGCAGGCAACCTAGGCTCGGACTTCGGGCGGCTCGACATCGAGTTGTGGCCCGATCTGAACCGCAAACTCAGAGGGGGCCGGGAGCGGCAGGTCAAGCTTGAACAGGTGATGATCTGGCGCAACTCAATCGCCCATCAAGCGCCAATCGCAACCGCCGACCTACAGAAGATCGGCACAACCAAGCCGACGCTCCAGCAGGTCAAGCGCTGGCGCAAGAACTTCGACGTTCTCGCACGAAACTTCGACGAAATCGCTCGTCGCGGCGTGCGAAACATCACCGGCGCGAATCCCTGGTAGTTATGCTGCCAGCATGGGTCGTGGCGCAAGCATCAAGGTCGGTGAGCACGCGGTCTTGCGGATCTCAGGTCGTGCCATCCCGGTGACGGTGGTCGAAGATCGAGGCAAGCTCGCGCCCGGCCGCACACGCCTGCTGCGTCTCGGGGTCGATGAGGCCGACCCGCCACGAGAGATGGAGCTCTCCGAGGACACCTTCGATCAACTCCTCATCGACGACGCCGCCTGAGCTCAAGGGGAGCGCTCAGTCCTGGTTGAGCTTGATCTATGACGCCATTCGCGGGCTGCGGCGTCAGGGCTGCTCCGCTAGATGTAGGCGGCAGCAGCGTTGAGCCGTTCGGCGAGGCGCTGGGCGGGTGGTGATCCGTTCAGCGCCTTGTGCGGGCGTCTGTGGTTGTAGCGCTCGATGAACGCTGGCAGCGCGCGGGTGCGGGCGTGGCTGGTTGGGTAGGCCGCGGCGTAGGCCCATTCGCGCAGCAAGGTCTGGATGAAGCGCTCGGCTTTGCCGTTGGTGCGGGGCCGGTAGGGCTGGGTGAATAGGTGCCGGATCCCGAGTGCGCGACAGGCCGCGGCGTGGGCGTGGGAGCGGTAGCCAGGACCGTTGTCGGTCATCAGCCGCTGCACGTCGATCCCGTGCGCGTGGAAGTGCGCAACTGCGCGGTGAAGAAACGCCACGACGCTGTCGCGGCGCTCATCGGCGAGGACCTCGACGTAGGCCAGGCGGGTGCAGTTATCGATGCAGACGTGCACGAACTCCCAGCCGATCCCGCGCATCCGGGTGCTGCGATCGCCGTTGACGCGGTGACCGGCCCGGCCGATCTTGCCCAGCTTCTTGACGTCGATGTGGATCAGCTCGCCCGGCCGCGGGCGCTCGTAGCGGTTGGCGGGCTCATCCGCGTCGATCCTGGGCAGCCGGGAGAGGCCGTTGCGCGCCAGGACCGCGCGGACGGTCCGCTCAGGCATTCCCAGCGCCTCAGCGATCCGCGTGCCGGAGAACCGCAGCTCGCGCAGCGCGCAGACGGCCTCCTCGACCTCCGGGCGGGTGCGTCCTGGGATCAAGACCGCCACCGAGGAGCGATCCTCAAGCTCACGGTCGCCGGCCTCCCAGCGCCGCCGCCACTCCCGCGCGCGCCGGTCGCTGAGGCCGGCCGCTTCGGCGGCCGACCTCAGCGACCACCCCGCCTCAATGCGCTCACACATCAACCGTCGCGACGCAGGGCACGTCCTGGCGTTCTGGTGAAGTCTCAACTCCGGGTCTCCTTTGGAAGCTGGCAGGTCTCGCAACCCACAGCCTCCGAGGAGACCCGGACAGAACAACCCTCCTGCCGACTACAGCTAGAGGCACCCGGTGCCGCCACGACCAGCAGGCTCAAGGAGCGAGCGGCGGCGGCCGAGGAACACGATTGGATGTCCGCCTCGTCAAGATGCCCCGGCGCCGATCCCGTTGATCTCGTCGCCTGCCTGCCCGTAGCGCTGTTCCACGACTGGTGGGACGAAGGCGGGGTTCCCGAATGGCCGGAGGACCTGGAATACCACTGGGAGGTAGGCCGCCGGCCACCGGCCACCATCGAGACTGGCCGTTCGCGCCTCTACATCGTCTGCGGCGGCCTGCTGCGCGGCTTCGCGCCGATTCGCCGCGTGGAGCAGGTCGCTGAGCGACGCTGGTCGCTGGTGAGAGACGGACTCTCGGCACGAGCCACGACGATCCCTGCTCCTATTCCAGGCTTCCGCGGCTGGCGCTACCGCTGGTGGGACCGCGCGGATGAGCGGGAGTTCAGCGACTGGGCATGGGAAAGCGTCCCTGAGCGTCCATCCAGCCGCCACTGAGCCGGCTACAGGTAGAAGCCGCTGCGCCGCAGCATCTCGGCGAGACGCTCGACACTGATCCTGGCGCCGTCGGGCCGCTGGGCTTCAAACGCGCACTCCGCTTCTTCTACGGAGTACAGGTCATCGGCAAGCTCGTCGTGCAGCTCCACGGGCCAGCGGTCGTCTCGCCAGTCGGGATCGAGACTGCGTCCGTCGGCGTCGTGGGCGCTGAACCAAGGGAAACGTCCGCCGCTTGAATCTTGTCGGTACTCGACGGTGTATTCGAAGAACGCGGTGGAGGGATGCGCTTGGGCGAACTGCATCAACGACAGCCGCAGCACCTGGGCGCGCGACCCCAGCAGAGCCTGATCTGCAAGTTCGGCGGCGGCAGAGGCGTCACGCGCAGCGGCGGCCGCCCGCCTGATCATGTCGTCTGTGATCGGTCGGATCGCCGAAGCCGCGATGCTCTCGCGGGCTGCGGGCGTAGGCGGACCTCCGGGGGAGGCGACTGCGGATGATGGCGGTGTGGTCATGGGGCTTCTCCAGTGTCGGGGAGCTCGATCCTGAGCTGACCCGGACGGTCCTCGCTGGAAGTTCGTCTGATCAGGCGGGTCGGCCGCCGGGCGTGCGGGCAGACTGGTCAGCGGATGGTGAGCGAGAGCAGCGAAGGCGGGCACGCTGAAGAGCGGCTGTCGAGTGGCCAGCGCAGCACGTTGTCGACGATGCTGGTTCAGCATGAATCGTTCCGAGCGCCTGAGCGGCTGACGCTCGCACCGGCTCTGGCGGAGCTCGCGCTCTTGCTGGACGACTACCTCTCCGGGCGTCGTCAGATCCGCGACGAGAACGGTGACGCGGTGCGGTCTGCCGATCGCAGGTCGTTGGTGTCTGACGTTCAGTGGGCGCTTGAGGACGCCGGCGCCAACGTTCAGCAAGCAATCACACCGTCCCTGCGCGAGCTCCGCAGCGGCAAGGTAGCCAGGTTGGGCGCGATCGTCGAGGACCGCCACGCCGCAAAGGACCTGGTTTAGGAGGTCCGGTCCATGCTTCACCAGCTCGGCAGTGTCCGAACAGTGCTGGCCGCCTGGGAGGATCTGGTCGCGGCGGTTGTCGATAACTCCACGCCGAACAGGCAGATCGCGTTGCGCGTCGCCCAGCTTGCCGAGATGATCGAGCTTCACGGGCGCTCCTGGGACTCCTCGATCACCTACGCGCTCTCGGAGCACGCCGCGAAAAATCAGCTCGCGGAGGCTGAAGATCTGCTGCGGCGCCCGCCCTTTCTGGGGGCTGAGATCGTCTGGCTGGCGTTCGGCAACGCCCACCTGCGCCAAGGCTACCAGCGCCTTGGCGCGATCCAGTTCTTCGACATGCGCTTCTCGCTGGCTGACCTGCGCAACGGATCCGCTGAGCTCGACGCCTTCGACGATTTCGAGAAGGCCCCGGAGCTCACCGACGAGCTCGTCCACAAGATGTTCTTTGAGGTGCATGCCGAGGCTCATGTGCTGGCGCGGGTGGAGTTGACCGGCCCGCACGGTCTGCCGGCGCCGCTTGATCGCCCCATCCGCCGTGCTCGCCAACTCGCTCACTCGGTTGTCGAAGCGGCGGGGTTTCTGAATGGCGGCTCGCAATGGGAGCTGTTGGAGGGCGGGGCCGCTTTCGGCGGCGGCAAGTACATGGGCACCCTCAACTTCCGCGATCCATCAGAGCTCGCGCGTCGGGCGGCCACCACTCACCCGACCCATGAGCTGACCGGCTTTGGACTGACTCAGCTACCGGCCGCCTTCGGGAGTGCGATCCGTCGTGAGGACCCGACTGCTCTGCGAGCGATGACGGAGTTGGATTGGCACCAGCAGACGTCCAGAATCCCAAGCACCGCAATGCGGGTGGCGCAGCGGATCCGCGTCTTCGAGACCCAGTGGGTCGCGGGCGGCAGCGGGCAGTTTGGAAGCTGGGAGGAGCACGTCCGCCACTACCTGCGCGACCAGTGGTGCTGGCATGAGATCCACGACGCCCTGTTCGCCGGTGTGGCCAGCATCGAGCATCCCGGCCACCCGAACTACCTGACCGACGGGCAGCGGAGCGCGGACGTGCTGACGGCGGCCTTTCGCCAGATCATGGAGCTTAGGAGCGGCGTCACAGCACGTATACCTGGAAGCCAGGGGCGGTGCTGCAGCATGCCAGCGAGGTCGCCGCCCAGTTCGTGCCTGGGACAATCGCCCGACGGCGCTGGCGCGAGCTGGATCGGATCGGCCGCACCGGAGTTCAGGCGGCTGCGTGGGTCAACGAGCGCCGGCACGCGTTCGATGCGCTGCTCAACCGCGCGGTGCGCCAGCGCAACGAGATCGTGCACGGCCGGACGCCCGTCGCGGTGGTCGTCGACTCAGTCGAGCCGTTCCTTGATCAGCTCGGCGGCGGGTTGGTCCGCCGTTGGATCGACGCCGCCGCCGGCGGCATCACTGTCGAGCAGTCCTTGGAGCAGAGCCGAGAGGTACTGCGCAACCGGTTCGACAGTCTCGATAGCGAGGAATCCGGCTTCGCCCTCTGGCCCGCCGAACCATGACCCGCGGGATTGCGGTTGCAGAACCCCGGCGGAGTGAGCAGGGGCGCTCGCTTAAGGATGACGTTCCGCGCTCCCTGAGCGAAGCTCGGGCCACCAGCGAAGCCCGGTCTCCAGGTCATGTACACGCGCGGGCGGAGTTCTATGCACGCCGGCATCGAGGATTGAGCGTGGGCGTCTCATAGAGGTATCGCTCATTGCGGCCGCGCCACCGGCTGGTGCCTGGAGCCCAACGACCTGATCCCCGCGAAGCTCGTGCGCGCCGCAGCCGACGCCAAAAGCCAGCCGGCGGCAGTCTGGCTGAGCCAGGGTGGCGGCGTCAACCACGAAAGGACCGCCACCATGTTCAAGCACTACGAACTCAAGACAATCTCAGGCGAGGAGTTCGATCGGCTGGTCGACGTCGCCAAGCGCGACGCGGAGTTGCGCTGGCACGAGGGCGAGCTTCACATCCTGGCTGAGGAGGAGGACGGCCAGACGGATGAGGAGTTCGACGGCCATGCGATGAGCATCCTCGACGCGTTCGGCGAGGGAGAGGAGGACGAGTGGGGATACCGCCGACACGAAGTCGACACCTACGACCTTCTCTGCGCGGTTGACTTGCACGAATTGAGGATCGGCACGATCTATGCGGCTTTGGATCGCGAGGACAAGATCATCCACCTGGACTCCGACGCTCTGACCGATGCCAAGGCCTGGGCGATCTGGGACACGCTTCCCCAGTGGGTCCGCCAGCGCCTGCAGAAGCCCGTGGCTGGAGCCACAGCGAGCCGTCAGCCATCGGTCTTCCAGGGGTGATCTGGAGTCGGCCTCCGGGGGCGCCGCGCCCGAGGTAGCGGTCTTCGGAGCGTTGGCTGTCGCTCTCCAGGGACGGTCTTCAGGAAGAGGATTTTGCCGTGGTGGGCGAGTCGGTCGACCATCGCGCTGCGGTGATTTCGTCGCCGAAGATCTCGGCCCAGGCGCCGAAGGAGTTGTAGAAGGTGACGATCAATGATGCGCTCTCGTTGCGGCGGGAGACGAGCATCAACATGAGGTCCGCGGCTTAGGGATCGAGCGGGAGAAAGCCCAGGTGCTGCCTGGTCCTCTGACGCGCTATCCGCGCATCACGCCGAGCGGCGCGTCCTCCGGATGTTGGAGAGCGAGTGCGTGCGCTCGGGTGATTGCCCACTCCGGAAGGGTGCCGACAATCGCGCAGGCCGCCGCGTTCTTGGCAGCTTCCCAGTCAAGTTCGACGACCCACAGACTCCGGCCGGGTGCGTAGAGCACGGTCCCCAAGGTCAGAGAGCACAGGCTTGCGGCGAGGAAGAGTTCAGCAGCGTCCAGCGCATGGGCCTGGAGGTCGTGCTCGCGGCGCCACTGATCCTCCGAGTCCCAGTCGCGGCGGTCAAATAGCGCCGCGAGCTGCTGATCGACCTCCTGATCGTCGTCGATGCTGCACGCCTCGATGACGACCATCGCTGGCATGGGCTCGTCGTCATCGTGCGTCTCGCGGATCGCGGCGATCAACATATCCAGCTTCTTCGCGCGGACCTTCCGGCTGAGGTAGTGGTACATGCTCCAGAGCTCCTTGGCGGATTAGAGCTCAGACCTTCACGCAGGCGTGCGCACCCTCGCTGACTTCTATGCAACAGATCCGCGCGCGCCAATCCCTCGGAGATGGCTGGGCTGCCCACGCTCGATAGTGCGCGCCGGCGCTGGTGTCTCACGTGGTGTTGCGGCGTCGACCCTCAGAACGGGATTCGCTTCGGCGCCTCAAGCGGACGCAACCGAGGATGGTCTCTGAGTCTCAGTGAGGGTCGAGGTGTCGTCTCAGGAAGGCGCTTCTTTGAGATCGTCGGCGAGGCGGGCCTGCGTCTGAGCGACACTGAACATGAGCGCCCTGGCCACGATGCTGATTCCGCGTAGAACCTGCTCTCGGGTCGGCGACTTCTTGATCTTGCGGCCGTGGGCGACGTCGTTGCGGGCACGCCGCAGGGTCTCGAAGAGAAGAGTGCGCTCATCGGCGGTCAGCGGGACACCGTCATCCTCCAGCCGTTGGGCAAGGCGGCGCTGAAATGGGCTGCCGTTGAGGCCATTGATCGCGTTGATGAACTTCCTCCGCTGGTCCTCGCTCAGCCACGTCGGAGCGAGCTCGCGTAGCTCAGTGAGCTGGATATCTGAGAACGACCCGGGGATCTTGACCCCGGCGACGTAGTTCTCCAGCGCCTCGGCCAAGGCCTGAACCTGCTGCTGCACACTGGTTTCGTTGACAGCGCGCATCAATCCGCGCAGCGCTCGCTCGTCGCGGGTCCCCAGGCTCTTCGGCATCGCGGGTTTCAGCAGATCTGATTCGACGGTGAGTTCGCGTGTGACCGGCTGCGCCACGTCGTGTACCCACCGCAGCCACTGGCGTCCCGTCGTCTGACCCCGGACCTGGACCACGGGGCCGTGTCGGAGGCTCTGCAGCGCTTCGATGCGTGAGAACGTCCGCGCCGTCCCGTCCGGAAGTCGCAGAAATCCGTACCGCTGTCGCGCCACCAGCCACGCGATCGCGGTCTCGATCTCGGCGTACCCGAGCTCCTCCGCAACGTCGAGCCCGTCGGCTTCGACCTCCGCCACCGCATATGCGCTCGCGTCGCGGTATTCCGTGGCCAGCGATGCGACCCCGTCGGCGTCGAGATCAAGAGCGGCCAGCGGCTTATGGCCGTCTGCAACGGGCACGAGCGTGACCCGGCCGACCCGCACAGGCGTCTCGACGGCCACACCGCGCAAGGGAACGAATACCTCGAACTGCTCGACGGGCCGTGCGCTCCAATCGGGCGAACTGAGCGCGATCGTATCCTCCGACAGGCCGGTCTGCCGCATCATCGTGGTGATGAGTTCGGCCGTCTCGACCCCAGCGACCGCGATACTGCTGCGGTTGTGCTCGACCAACTCGATCCCGCCTTCGCAGTCCAAGTTCAAGGCAGCCTTACCCGAAGCATCCTGAACGGCACCGGTGAACAGACGCTGGCCTGCATCACGATCGAACATGTCGAAGGTCACAGCGCTCCAGAAGTCGACCGGCGCTGAGCCGAGGAGGTCGAGATCAAAGGTCAGCTCCGCATGGGGGAGCTGATCCATTGCGCTGGTCGTTCGTGCGTGGACAGAGGCGCCAGTGACATTGACCGCTCCAAACCCGACCTGCTGACGGGCGCTCGCATTCATGACCGCAAACAGAGCCTGCGCGAACTGATCAGCGGTGAGCGTCTCCAAGCTCTCGGCGAATCGACGAAGTGCAACCGCCTGACTGATCGCCAAGGCGACGAACTCCGCGCCGGCTATGTGCTCCTCACCCCTGAGCCGCACCAGATCAGGGACCACTCCCGCTGGGACGTCGTTCAATAGGGCTTCAAGCCGCCGGATGGGATCAGAGATCGCCTCGGCGAAAACCCCAACTGACGCAACCATGAACCCGCCGACCTCACCAATCAACGCGCGAGCGAAGTCCTCTGCGCTGAAGGCAGCAACGCCGGCGATGTGGACCACTTCTCCGTCGAGCTCAAATGCGACCTTCCCGGCACGGGCGTCAGGCACCAGCGCTGAGCAGGCGAGGAAGGCCGGGCGGGTCTGCAGAAAGCGGCGAGAGGTTTCGATCACCTCCTCCTGCTCCACGGTCCCGTAGCCCGCCGCTCGTACCGACTCGGCAGCGGTAGTGACGCCTCTTTCGCTCCGTCCGGCGGCATGTCCCAGGGCGACCAGATCCAGCGAGGCCGCCGTCACCAGTGCGGCCGGCAGCGGCCGCTGCGCGGCTAGCCGATCGCGTATGCGCTCCAACGAGTCAATCCAGCGCTCGGCCACAGCGACCAAACTCTGGAAATCGCGCTGCGACCCTAAGGTGCGAACCAACTGAGAGCTGGTCTTGAGCTGGTCGGCTTCGGCGTCGGAGACCGAGCGCCACTGCCGGAGGTCAACCACGCCGCCGCCGGCGGCCTGCAGCTTCCCAAGCCGCCACGTCCACCCCTCAGCATCGGCGTGCACCATGCCTCGGTTCTACATCCAGTCCCCGACAGCACGACCAGCGCAGCCTCGGGCTCCGCTCAACTCCGCAGTCGCCCCGCTGGCGTCACGCCGCGGGCCGTCGAACCTAGCCACTTGCCCCGGATAAACGGCTGCACTGAAACGGCCGCGCTGGAGTGGCGCGGCCGAGTCAGGCTTGGTTGGGTGCCCTGGTGGAGTGGGCTTAGGGGAGTGTTTCACCGGGCTCGGATG
>Ga0070737_10000855_pt1 | contig 53013 bp, 51 predicted proteins | sample Coa_R1_10_FD_66438 | JGI IMG/M metagenome (GOLD analysis project Ga0070737, IMG submission 66438) | Surface soil microbial communities from Centralia Pennsylvania, which are recovering from an underground coalmine fire - Coalmine... | ecosystem: Environmental > Terrestrial > Soil > Unclassified... | reverse complement strand
GCGAGACGAACTGCCCGCGTTTGGTCAGTTCGTTGGCCACCCGAACCTGTCCCAAGGCCGGCTTTTCTATGGCCATCTCGATCACCGCCTGCTCGATCGCCGGCTCCACCCGATTCTTCGACAGGCCACGAGTACAGCTCAGCCTCGGCTTCCCATCTGCCATACTGAAGAATTCACCGGCGATGCATACCCGCCCAAGCCTGCTGTCGCGGGCCGCTCTCGGCCTTACCTTTGCCTCCGCCGCCATCATATTGTTCTCCATCGCCGCCTCCCAGATTTTCCTCGCTCTGGCCGTCGTTTGCCTGCTTCTTTCCGGCGATCCGCTTCGTCTGCCCCGCATTAAATGGCTGCTCGCCATATTCATGCTCGGCACGGTGATCTCTCTGGCGCTCTCCCCGCAGCCCTCGCTCGGCCTGCCCCAAATCCGCAAGTTTTATGTCTTTCTCGAATTGCTGGTGGTCTTCTCCTGCCTCCGCGATATCGCCCCTATCCGCTGGCTCTTCCTCGCCTGGGCGGTCTTCGGCAGCATCGCCGCCCTGCGCGGTGTCTACCAGTTCGCCGCCAAAATTCAGCAGGCCGGCCAGGCTGGAAAAAACACCTACGATTACTACATCGCCGAGCGGATTACCGGGTTCACCAATCACTGGGTCACGTTCTCAGCCGAGCAGATGTACGCCCTCATCATGCTCGGCGCCTTCCTGCTGTTCGCGCCCGCCATCGCCAAACGCAGGTGGATTTGGATTTCCGCGGCCGCCCTCATTGCTCTCGCCGTCCTTCTCGCCGAAACCCGCGGCGTCTGGATCGGCTCCGCCGTCGCCGCGCTGTATCTCGTCTGGCACTGGAACCGCAAACTGGTGTTTGCCGTGCCGGCCCTGGCTCTCATCGTCTTCCTGGTCTCCCCGGCGCAGATCCGCGGCCGTTTCGAATCCCTCGTCCGTCCCCGCGAATCCGATTCCAATGCCTTTCGCCTGGTGGTCTGGCGCACCGGCCTGCGCATGATCCGCGCTCACCCCTTGCTCGGCCTCGGCCCCGAAGGGCCGCATTATCGCTTCGATGAATTCGTCGCGCCCGATACCCCCCGTCCCCTGCCCGATGGCTGGTACGGCCACCTCCATAACATCTATTTGCAGTACGCCGCCGAACGCGGCATCCCCACCATGCTCGTCATGATGTGGCTCATCGCCCGCTCCGTCCTCGATTTCCACCGCCGCCTGGCCAAGCTTCCGCCCGGCCGCGGCAACCGCCGCTTCCTCCTCTATGGCGCCATCGCCGTAATCCTCGCCACCCTTACCGAAGGCCTGGTCGACTACAATCTCGGCGATAGCGAAGTCTTGACCATGTTCCTCGTTGTCCTCGCCTGCGGATATCTCGCCTTGGAGCCCGATCTTGCCTTCGACTGACCTGGACCGCGCCATCGATGCCGCCTGGTCCAAAGCCTCCGCCGTGCCCGGCTATATCGGGGGCCGCGAGTTCCGCGCCCTGGCCGCGCTGTTCGTCAGCGCTCCCAAACAAGGCGTTTCCGTCGAAATCGGCAGCTTCAAAGGCAAATCCACCGTCGGTCTGGCCGCTCTTTCCGCTCACTTCAGCCTGGGCCCGATCGTCAGCATCGATCCACACAGCGCCCCATCCGTTACCGATCCCGATCTCGGCGAGCAGCCCTCCTCCTTCCCCGGCTTCCTCGCTGCGCTCGAACAGTCCGGTACCCGCGGCCATGTCGAAATTCATCGCGCCGCCTCCCGCGACGTGGCGCCCGGCTGGAACCGCCCTATCCGCTTCCTGTGGATCGATGGCGACCACACCTACGCCGGCGCCAAATCCGATTTCGACCTGTTCGCGCCGCACCTGCTCCCAGGCGGCATCGTCGCCCTGCACGATACTCTGCACGAATTCGAAGGCCCCATCCGGGTGTTTGTCGAAGATATGCTGCGCTCCCCCCGCTTCGGCCCCGCCGGCCTCCTCCACTCCATCGGTTGGGCGCAATACTGCCCCCGCAATGCCGCCCGCTTTCGCGACCAGCGCGAACGCCTCGCCCGCCGCGCCCAGAAATTAATCCCGCTCGTCGCCGGCGGCCGCCGCGTCGCCGGACTCGCCAAATACCGCTGGAAACTGCTCTGCGCCGCCATTCCTCACCCGATCCTTTCCGCCGCCGAACTGCAGCACCTCCTCGCGCGCCACGAGTCATGAATTCGGATCCACCACGGTGCGCGCCCTTTCAGTCGTACATCGAGCTGCTGCGGCTCTTTATTGCCCATCGCGAAGCTGTCGTCGAAAGCATAGAGTCCCTTCTGAACGCCCAGCGAAAGCCCGCCTCCTACCTGCGGGACCAGTCTCTTTTATCCCGCCATTTCGAAAATTGCTTCTTTGCGCGCCCTGTCCTGACTGCCGGCCAGACTCGCCTCGGACGCCAACTGGAACAAGCGCACTGGGCCGCGGGATTCCAACCGCGCCAGGTCCACTATCTCCATAACGACCTGTTTCATCCGGCCGAGCTGATGATTCGCGCCTTTCACTGCTGGCAGCAGACACGCTGGCCGGGCCGTAACGGCCGCCTGCATTACGCGCACACGCTGTTCCATTTGTATCTCGTCCGCTGTCTCGCCTTCCTGAGTATGCGCGTCTGGGACGGGGACCCGCGTGCCGCCGGCGGACGGCTCGCGGAATTGCAAAACGTGCTCGATGAGCTCTGGAAAAGCTCGCCGGCCGGTCAGCCCGCCTTCGTGCGCGATGCGCGCTGGCTGATTCCCCTGGCGCAGAGCCTCATTACCGATAACTTGGCCCCTTACTTCGAGGTCGCCCGGCAGGTCGCCGGGACACTCCCGGAACCGGACAGGCTCGAAGTCTCTAGGGCCCACGTTCGCATGCTCGGCGGCCATCTGACCTCGCAGATCCGCCGTTACTGCACCAGGGATGGCCTCGCTGTCGAAGATCCGAGCGTTGCGGTTCGCACGCGCACCTCCAATGCGCTCGATTTGGCGCTGCTGGTTCAAGGTCTCGTGGAATTGCTCAGAGCCTATGACCGCACCCTGCGGAGCGGCGATCAACACCCGGTGTGGAGCGGCGATCCACGGATGCGGCGCGCACTGGCGGGTGCAATCTTTCAGGGCATCTCTCCCGATCCCGAGCTGTTTCTGAATCGCCTCGGACTGTTGCGCCCCTACAGCATGATGGAACACGTTTTCATCGCCCCTCGTGCGGCACCCGAAGGCCGCGCCGTTTATTCGCCCGCGGGCGAGCGGCATGTGCGGCTGCTCGAAGAGTACGGCGCGCTGATGGGCCGCTTAATCGAACCGTTGCGCCAGGATTTCCCGCGCTTCCGGCCCGTTCCCGGCAGCTTTTCTCCATACGGAGTGATCTTCGGGTTGCCCTCCAATCTGATCGAGCACATGGCGCTCAAAACCTTGGAGCGCGATGCCGAAACGCGATTCAGCCTGGAAGACGTCTTTGACGATGTCTTTGACGACGAGAACACCGGCGCGGCAAAGCTCGCCTGGGTGAACGGCTGGCGGAGGCTACCCCACGTCGCCCCCGAAGCGCAAAGACAGTACGACTACCCGCAACAGTTCGCCGAAGAGATTTACAGCCGCATCGGGCAAGAGCTCAGGCGCGACTCCGCCGGCTCCGGAACCGGCCGCCTGTATATCGTGCCCGGCGATAATCCGGATACGGATTCGAAGGCCTCTTCGATTCCCGAATTGCCGGCCGGCTACTTCCGCTCTTCGGACACACAGCTTGTCGAGGCGCGCCAGGCCGAGCCTTGCGACCGCGAGCAACTCTTAGCCGAGCGGCAGGAAGGCCATTTCCTGGTCAGTTGCGAAACCCCCGGCGGGTGGACCGCCCTCAAGAAAAGCCTGCTAACCGAGGTCCTGGCAGCGGGCCGCGATGCCAGGATCACGGGGCTTCCACCCGCCGCGGCTCAGGTACTACGGCTCATGTGCGCCGATCTGGTGGCGCCGGAGAACATGGCCGATCAGACAAGCGCGCCTCCAGCGATCGGGAAAGCCTGAGCCGCGGGACAGCGATCCACGCAAGAGGCCAAAAACAGCCCCGCCGCCAGCCAGTCACGCCACTTTTCCAACTTTCTACCGCCCCTATCTCCTAGCCCACCAGTGACTTGCCCGAATCCGCGCATCCGCCACCCACGCCCGGCCGCCTGCCTCGCTGAGATAATTAAGCTGAGTGCTGTCGCAAACGACTCCCCGATCGCCCGCCGTGCCCGCCGCGCCCAAATTCTGCCCAAACGAACCCACTTTCCCGCCCCGGCCGTTCCCGCCAGATTGGCTTTGTTCGTTCCGTTTTTGGCCACACAACCCGTCCCAAAATTGGGTTCGTTCCGCGCGTTTCGCCTCTCCTTCGCCTGCCACACCCCTGCCCTCAGCCCCCAGCCGCCAACGTGATAAACTCCTCACGAACTCATGACTGAACTCGCCAGTTTCACCATTCGCGACGGCGTTGCCGTCATCGCCGTGAACAATCCGCCCGTCAATGCGCTCAGCCCCGGCGTGCCGGAGGCCATCCAGGCCCACATCGAATCCGCGGCCACCGATCCCGCGGTTCGCGCCATCGTCATAATCGGCGGCGGACGCACCTTCATCGCCGGCGCCGATATCCGCGAACTGGAAGCCGCCGCTTCCGCCGCTTCGCCCGCGCCGCCCCGCCTCCATCCCATGCTGCGCGCCATCGAAGATTCCCCGAAACCGGTCGTTATGGCCATCCACGGTACCGCGCTCGGCGGCGGCCTGGAAGTCGCCATGGCCGGCCATTACCGGCTCGCCTCCCCGGACGCTCAGATGGGCCAGCCGGAAGTCAATCTCGGCATCATCCCCGGCGCCGAGGGCACCCAGCGCCTCCCCCGTCTCGTCGGCGTCCCCGCAGCCATCGAGATGTGCGTCTCCGGCGCCCCCATCAACGCCGCGGCCGCCCTCAAATTGGGTTTGATTGATCAAATCGTGGAAGGCGACCTCCTCATTGGCGCCATCGCCTTTGCCCGCCAGGCCGCGCAGTCCGGCCTGCTCCCCCAAACCCGCAATCGCCGTGACAAACTCGGCACTCTGGCATCCAACGCCGCTGTCCTCGCCGCCGGCCGCGAGCAGGCCCGCAAGACCAGGCGCAACCAGATTGCCCCTCTCCGCGCCATCGAAGCCATCGAAGCCGCCATCTCTCTCCCCTTCGACCAAGGCTCCCAAAAAGAGCGCGAAATCATCACCGAACTGCTCGCCTCCGATCAGTGCCGCGCTCTCATCCACGCTTTCTTTGCCGAGCGGGCCGTCTCCAAAATTCCCGATATTCCCAAAGACACCCCTACCTTCCCCATCCGCCGCGCGGCCGTTGTCGGCGCCGGCACCATGGGCGGCGGCATCTCCATGGCTCTCGCCAACGCCGGTATCGAGGTCCTGCTCAAAGATGCCGATCAGCCCGCTCTCGATCGCGGCCTCGCTACCATCCAGAAGAATTACGACAACTCCGTCCGCCGTGGCCGCCTCACCCACGAAACCGTCGCCCAGCGCATGGCCCTCATCCGTCCTCAAACCTCCTATGCCGGCTTCGAGTCCGCCGACATCATTATCGAAGCGGTCTTCGAAAGCATGGCCCTTAAAAAGCAAATCTTCACCGAACTCGATCGCCTCGCCCGCCCCGAATGCATCCTCGCCTCCAACACCTCCACTCTCAACATCGACGAAATCGCCTCCGCGACCGGCCGTCCCCACATGGTTGTGGGCCTCCACTTCTTCAGTCCCGCCAATGTCATGCGCCTGGTGGAAATTGTGCGCGGCAAAGCCACCGGCCGCGAGGTCGTTGCTACCTGTCTCGCCCTCACCAAAACCCTGCGCAAGGTTGGCGTCGTCGTCGGCAACTGCCGCGGTTTCGTGGGCAATCGCATGATGTTCCCCTACATGCGCGAAGCCCAGTTCCTGGTCGAAGAAGGCGCCACGCCCGCCCACGTGGATAAGGTCCTCTACGATTGGGGCATGGCCATGGGCATTTTCGCTGTCGACGACATGGCCGGCATCGATGTCGGCTGGCGCGTCCGCCAGGAGTACAAGCACCTCGAAAAGCCCGGCATCCGCCAGCCGCTCATCGTCGATAAGCTCGTCGAAATGGGCCGGCTCGGCCAGAAAACCGCCGGCGGCTGGTATCGCTACGATGAGCAGCGCAAACCCATCCCCGATCCCGGCATTGAAGACCTCATCCGGAAAACCGCCACGGCAGCGGGCATTCCCCAGCGCCGGATCTCGGACGGCGAAATTCTCGAGCGCTGCATTTATTCCATGATCAACGAAGGCGCGCGCATCCTCGAAGAAGGTTATGCCCTGCGTGCCTCCGATATCGATACCGTCTACCTCACCGGCTATGGTTTTCCCGCTTACCGCGGCGGCCCCATGTGGTACGCCGATACCGTTGGTTTGAAAACCATTTACGAGCGCGTGGGTTCGTTCCGGCAACAATTCGGCGAACTCTGGGAACCGGCCCCGCTGCTGGCCCGCCTGGCCGCCGAGGGCCGCACGTTCGCCAGTCTGGACGCGGAGAAAGCGAGGCAGGAAAGTGCCGGCGCGCGCTGAAGCAGCTCCAGTCCGCCACGTCCGTATCGCCCCCAGTGAGGTGGTCATCGAGCGCGCTCCCGGCGGCATCGTTTACGCGCGCTCGCCCCAGCCCCTTGGCCCCTATCCCGAAAAGCTCACCGGCCGCCTCGATCATTGGGCCGCCGTAGCCCCCGACCGCGCCTTCATCGCCAAGCGCGCCCCCACCGGCGAATGGCGCCGCCTCACCTACGCCGAAGCGCGCGAAAAAGGCCGCTCCATCGCCCAGTCCCTGCTCAACCGCGGCCTCTCTGCCGATCGCCCCATCGCCATCCTCTCCGGCAACGATCTCGAACACGCCTTGCTCGGCATCGGCGCCCTCTATGCCGGCATTCCCTACGCCCCCATCTCGCCGGCCTATTCGCTGGTTTCGACCGATTTCGCCAAACTGCGCCACATCCTGCAATTGCTCACGCCCGGCATGGTTTTCGCCGCCCGCGGCGCGCAGTTCCAGCGCGCCATTAACGCCGTAGTCCCCGATGACGCCGAACTCGTGGTCGCCGCCGATCCGCTGCCGGGCGCAACTTTATTCTCCGATCTCCTCGCCACCACTCCCGGCCCGTCGCTCGAAGCCGCTTCCGCCAAAATCACCGGCGATACCATCGCCAAGATTCTCTTTACTTCCGGCTCCACCGGTATGCCGAAAGGCGTCATCAACACCCATCGCATGTGGTCCAGCAATCAGGAAATGGCTCGCGCCATGTTTCCGTTCGTGGACGATGAGCCGCCGGTGCTGGTCGATTGGCTCCCCTGGAACCACACCTTCGCCGGCAATTCCGATGTCGGTCTGGTCCTTTACAACGGCGGCAGCTATTACATCGATGAAGGCAAGCCCACGCCCAGCCACTTCCACGAAACCGTTCGTAACCTGAAAGAAATCGCCCCCACCATCTACCTCAACGTGCCCAAAGGCTTCGAAGCGCTCGCCGAGGCGCTGCGCCACGATGCCGCTCTCCGCCGGAACTTCTTCAGCCGCCTGCGGCTCATGTATTACGCCGGCGCCGGCCTCTCGCAGCCCGTCTGGGACGCGCTCGAATCGCTTTCCATCGAAACGTGCGGCGAAAAGATCCTCATGCTCGCCGGCCTGGGCTCCACCGAAACCGCTCCGCATGCGCTCTTCGCCGATCGCGAACAGGCCAGCCAGGCCGGTCATGTGGGCGTGCCCGCGCGCGGCGTGGAACTGAAGCTGGTCCCCGTCGGCGAAAAGCTCGAAGCCCGCCTGCGCGGCCCCAATATCACACCCGGCTATTGGCGCCAGCCCGAACTCACCCGCGCCGCTTTCGATGAAGAAGGTTTTTACAAGCTTGGTGACGCCCTTCGTTTCGTCGATGAAAGCGACCCCCGCAAGGGCTTCGTTTTCGACGGCCGCATCGCCGAAGACTTCAAGCTTTCCACCGGCACCTGGGTCAGTGTCGGGCCGCTGCGCGCCGCCTTCCTCCGCCACTTCGCTCCGTTCGCGCAGGATGTCGTCATCGCCGGCCACGATCGCGATTACATTGCCGCCCTGATCTTCCCCGATCTCGATGCCTGCCGCCGCCATGTCCCCGAAATCGCCGCCGGCGCGCCCGCTTCCGAACTGCTGGCCGGCGCCGCCATCCGCTCCTTATTCGAACAACGTCTCCGCGAATTCGCCCGCGCTTCCACCGGCAGCTCCAACCGCATCGCCGCCGCCATCCTGCTCGATACGCCCCCTTCCATCGATGCCCACGAAATCACCGACAAGGGTTCGCTCAATCAAGGCGCCATCCTGCGCCACCGCGCAGCCATCGTGGAAGAGTTATATCGCGGTTCGCCGCGCGTCTTAACCATTGGAGAAAAATCATGAGTTCTCAGCCCATTCCGGCCGCCGGCCAGCGCCCCGTCTCCGTCTTTAAAGGTGCCACCGACAATGCCAAACGCCCCGTTATGGAAATGACGCTGCTCGAACCCCCTCCCGATCGACTCGATGACACCGCGTTGCTCACCAACGATTGCCGCCTGGAAAACGATCCTTATGGCGAAGACCGCATCGCCTTCGAAGCGCGCGGCGGCGGCTCGCGGAGCTTATTCTGAGGAACTCCCATGGCCCTTACTCGCCAAACCATGACCGATGAGCAGCGCAAGTCCGTGGCGCTCGAATATCTGAAAGCCTTCGATAACGGCGGCGTCACTTCCACCGGCGGCTCCATCCTGGATCTGTTCGCGTCCGACGCCCAGGTCTGGTTCCCGAAATGGGGCCTCGCCAACGGCAAAGATCAGATTGGCAAGATGTTCGGCGAAGTGGGCGCCACCATCAAATCCATCACGCACCACTATTCGCATCTCAACTGGATCTTCTCCGGTTCCGACACCATCGTCTGCGAAGGCACCAGCCACGGCGAGCACATCGACGGTCACTGGCGCGCCGGCCACCCCGAATGGGCCGCCGGCCGGTGGTGCGACGTCTTCGAAATCCGCGACTGGCTCATCCAGCGCTGCTTCATCTACCTCGATCCCGACTACGCCGCCAAAGACACCGCCCGGTACCCCTGGCTCCGGAATCTAAAATGACGCGCAACGCCAAACTGAGAGAGCTTACTTCACCTTCTTCATCCAAGCCAGGATCGGGCCGGAAACCGTCTGGTCCGCGGTGTCGATGGAAAATACTTCCGACATGTGGCTTTCGCCCTTTTCAAACAGCATGGTGGGGCAGTGGTCCGGACCCAGCTTGCACAGATGGTCGTGCAACGTCTGGAAGAACGGGCTCATGGCGCCGTCGATGCCCGGATCGAGTTCCGCCGTGGCGAACAGCAGTTTTACCTTGGTTTTTTCGAACTCCGGCAAGGTCGAGCGCGCCAGTTGGGTGGCCGCATCGGGAGGTTGAGGACCGCCGAAACCCCGTCCGGCTGGAGGCCGCGGATCGGCCCGGCTCGGACCGGCAATCAGCCCCGGTTTGGCATTTTCGCCCCCTTCGCCACACGCCGCGCCCATCCCCGCCAGCGGATTGCCGCCCAGCCCGCGGCCGCGTCCCGCTCCGGCCACTTCGAGCGGCGCAATGTTCCATTGGCCCGACATGAAGATTGCGCCCTTGACGCCTACACCTTTCGGCCCCCATACCTCCGGCCGGCCGATATAGGTGCCCAACGGCCCGTTGCCCGCCGACTGCGCCCAGATGAACATCCGCTCGGGGTTGCCCCGATACCTGGCAATATTCGCTTCCACCCACTGGATCATGGCCGAAACGTCTTTGGCGGGGTCGTCCCAGTTCTTGCCCGGGTGGCGCTGCATCAGGACCACTACCATGCCGTTCTTCGTTCCCCAGCGGCCGATGTTGTCGTAAAACGCATTGGACTCGCGGTTCTGCTGCTCGATCTTATTGCCGGCCCCGCCCGGCACATACATCAACACCGTGCGGTTTCGAGGCCCTTGTTCCGCCGTGAAAATGTCGATCACATCCTTCGGATTGGGGCCAAAGGAAACGTCCCGCGCGATGCTCACGCCGGGATAGAGCGGCGTCTGGCTGCTGTTGATATCGTTGGCCGGCATGAGCGGCCGGTATAACTTGGCCGTGCACGGCGGATCGACAATCTGCCCGATTTTGCGAAGCTGGGCTTCAATCTCGGGCGGCACCTGCGCGTGGACGATACCGGCCGCCAGGATCAACGCCAGCGACGCCAGACGGAGCGGGCTTCTCTCAATGGAATTCATGTCTGTGCATTGTAATCGAGATCGCCCGCGGCCGGAAGACCCGGGCCCACGCTATCCCGCGCTATGGCAGCAACGCTAAGGCCGGGATCAGGCTATCGGCTCTGGGAGAACCCTCCCCCGTAATGAAGTCGTACTGCTTCTTGGCGAAGCAGACCGGCCCGCAACCGCCGTTAGAGCCCAGAGTAATGTCGTGGAGGTTCGCTCCGTAAGCGCTGCTGTAAATCGCTGGCAGAACCGATGCCGCGCTCAATGGCGATTTGCCGGCGAGCGCCCGCACCGCATCGACAATCGCGATCAGCGCCGCCCACTGCGGCGCGGCGGCGCTGGTGCCGCCAACCTCTATCCATCCGCTGTAACCGTAGGTGTCGTACACCGGCACGCCCGTGGCTGGATCGGAGTCGTAGGCCACATCGGGCACGCCGCGGGTTTTGCCCAACAGTAGCGCCAGCGGCATCAGGTTCTGCTGATAGACCGGCTTGGCCTCGTAGGCGCTGAGGCCGCCGCCGCTGCCGCTCCAGGCCAGTTCGCCCAGGTAAGTCCCATTCCAGAGATAGAGAGACGTGCCGCCCACGCCGATCACATGCGGCGAAGCGGCGGGGTACTCGACGCCGTGCCCGCTGTCGCCGGAAGACGCGAGGAACGTAACATGCGCGCTATTGAAATGGATGTCGTCCAGGAGTTCGCCGGCATATTCCGGCCCTCCCCAACTCATCGAAACCACGCTTGCTCCATTGGCCACCGCCACATCCACCGCGTGGAACAGGTCCGAAGAGTTGTTGGTGGCCGCTTCCACCAGCAGAATTTTCGCTTGCGGAGCGATGGCGTGGGCCCACTCCACATCCAGCGACTGTTCCAGCCCCCAATTGGTGGCGCCCTTGGGCTGCGTGCCCGAGGCATAGATCTTCTCGAAACAGCCATTGGCCGTAGTGCAGGCGGGCAGCGAAAACTGGGTGGTGAACACGGCCAGATCCGATTCCAGATTCGGATCGTCGAAAGCGTCCACGATCGCAATCGTCTGCCCCGCGCCCTGGTTGGCCACCGCGGAGAAGCCGTACGCTTTCCTCATCTGCGCGGGCGCAATCCCGATGGGGTCGGTGAACTGCCCGTAAACGTGTACGGGCGGAGACGTAAAGACGTGGCCGGCGCCTTGCGCGCCGGCGAGCCTGACGCCCGCCAGCAGAATGCCGCAGCAGATGGCCAGTTGGGAGAGATTCGAAAAGTGCATGTGAGTGGATAAGTGCATGTGAGTTCTCTCACGGTTCACGATCTGTACAACCTTACCATGTCTGTCCCGAGAACGGCCTCACCTGTTTGTACCTACGCTGTCTAGCTTGGCTATAATCCGCGGGACGTTTGTCCGGCGGCCGCCGGCCCTGTCGTAGGATGGAAGCGATGCGGTACATCCTGGTGGGCACGGCGGGGCACATCGATCATGGAAAGACCTCGCTGGTGCGGGCCCTGACGGGCATCGATACCGACCGCCTGGAGGAGGAGAAACGCCGGGGCATCACGATCGATCTGGGTTTTGCCCACCTGCAACTCACACCCGATCTGCAATTAGGCTTTGTGGATGTGCCGGGGCACGAGCGGTTCGTGAAAAACATGCTGGCCGGCATCGGCGGTATCGACCTGGTGCTGTTCGTGGTGGCAGCGGATGAATCGATCAAACCGCAGACCCGCGAGCATTTCGATATCTGCCGCCTGCTCGGAATTCCGCGCGGCGTGATTGCGCTGACCAAGGCCGACCTGGTGGATCGCGAGATTCTCGATCTGGTGCGCTTGGAAATGGAAGAGTTGGTGGCCGGCTCGTTTCTGGAGGGCGCGCCGGTGGTTCCGGTCAGTTCGACCACCGGCCAGGGGCTCGCCGAATTGCGAAAGGCGCTCGAAAACGCGGCGCGCGCATCGCGCCCGGCGCGCAGCAGCGCCGGACATTTCCGGTTACCGATCGACCGCGTGTTTTCGGTAAAGGGCTTTGGGACGGTGGTCACCGGCACTCTCTTTTCGGGCAGCGTCGCCAAGGATCGGGAGGTTGAGGTATACCCTTCCGGGCGGCGGCTGCGCGTGCGCGGAGTGCAGGTGCACGGCGCTTCGGCCGGGCGGGCCCTTGCGGGGCAGCGCACCGCCCTGAACCTGGCCGATATCGATCCGGCGGAACTGCGGCGCGGGGATGTGCTCTCCGAGCCGGGCCGCTTCCGCGCCGCCACCCGATTCGATTGCCGCCTGGATTTGCTCCCTTCCGCCAAACCCCTGAGGAACCGCGCGCCGGTGCACTTTCATTCGGGCACGGCCGAAATCGAAGCTGAAATCCGCTTGCTCGAAAGCGCTCTGGAATCGAACGGCGCGTCGAGCGGCCCGGCCGCTTTGCAGCCCGGAGCGAGCGGTTATGTGCGCGTGGTCCTGCGCGAGCCGGCGCTTCTGCTGCCCGGCGACCGCTTCATCATCCGCATGTTTTCGCCAGTGGTGACCATTGGCGGCGGCGCCGTCCTGGATATCGGGGAGCGCCGCTATAAAGGAGATGGCGGCGCAAGGGAACGCCTGCGCGTTTTGGAAGGCAGCGATCTCTCCGCGCGCGTCGCGCTTCTGGTGAAGGAAGCGCCGTTCGGTTTGGGGATCGCGGACCTGGTTGCCCGCACCGGTCTCGCCCAGGCGGAAATCGAAGCCGCCGCGACGTCCGTGGCTGTGCTCGCGCAACCGGCGCCCTGGTATGTCGATCGTGCCTGGTTCCAAGCGCTGCGGAAGGAGTCGGTGAAAGTGGTGGGCGAGTTTCATCGGCAAAATCCGCTTCTGCCCGGAATTCCCCGGCAGGATCTGCGCGCGCGCCTGTTCCCCGAGCACCGCGGGGGTCCGGCCGCGCCTGGGTTCCTGCTGGATGCCGCGCTGAACGGAGTCCGGGAGTTGGTCTCCGAGGGAGAGATCGTGCGCGCCCGCTCCCATAAGCTGGTTTTGAAAGAGGATGAAGAGCAGGCGCGCGCCGCCATCGAGCGGGCCTTCGAGAAGGCCGGCCTGGCTACGCCCGCGGTGGCCGAGGTGCTGGCGGGATCCGGCGTGGAGCCGTCGCGCGCCCGCTCCCTGCTGCAAATTCTCTTGCGCGAGCGCCGCTTGGTGCGCGTCAGCGAGGAGTTGGTATTCCACCATTCCGCGCTCGAGGGCCTGCGCCAGTTGCTGGCCGCGCGCAAAGCCACCCGTTTCACGGTGGCCGCCTTCAAGGACTGGACCGGCGTGTCCCGAAAGTACGCCATTCCGCTGCTCGAATACCTCGATCGCGAGCGCGTCACCCGCCGCGAAGGCGAAGAACGGCTGGTGCTCTGAGCGTGTTCCGGGGCAAGTGTTCCGGATCAGGCGGCCCGGGCGACCGGCGGAGACCGGATTATTTCTGTTCGGCCGGGGTCGTGGTGGCCGGACCTTCGCCTACGATCTCCAGCGTGCACTCTTCGTCTTTGGCGCCGTCGTAATGGACCTGCTTCGCATAATGGGTCACATAGCTGCCTGCGGGAACCGGCACGGTCGAATCGGGATCGTACTTCGTTCCGGTGCCTACCCACCAGGTGCCGGCGACGACAAAGATGTAGCGGTCGTTGGGATGAAAATGCGGCCGGCTCATGTGGTGCGGATACCACTTAGTCAGTTCCACGTAGATTCCGGGCTTGCTGGGATCGCCCGCCAGAATGGCCGTGGCGTTGCCGTTGCCTTCCCTCCATTTGATCTGGTTGGGATGCTCGATCATGATTGCGGCGGGGTTGAGATCGGCTTTCACCGGCGTCATGGCGGCGAACAGTGCCGCCGCTCCGGCAACCTGGAAAATGCGCCGCCAACAACAGGCGTTCATGCTTTGTCCTCCTTCGGGGAAACCCTGGCGATCGCTTGCTCCGCGGGGCTTACTCTTTGGAGCTAACGCATAACGGATTCTACCACCCGCAACGCGCGCCTTGTATTATGTAGAGATATGAAGCTCGCCGTCGTATTTTTGCCGTTGTTTGCCTTGGGAATCGCCCAGGCTCAGGATATGCCGGATGGCAAAGGAAAAGACCTGATTATGCAGATCTGCACCGATTGCCACGGCGCGGACGTCATTACAGCCCAGCACAACACGAAAGACGGCTGGGCGTCGATTGTGGATTCGATGGTGAGCCGCGGCGCCAGCGGCACCAAGGAACAACTCGACACCATCGTCGACTATCTGACGAAGAACTTCGGCCCGCAGAAGGACGACGCAGCTAAGAAACAGTAAGAAGCGATCGCGCGACGGCGGCCGCACCGATACGGGCTATCCGTTGGAATCGAAGATTCCGCGGATGGCCTCGAACCCCTTTTCTTCATCGCCGCCTCTCCGCCAGGGAGCGAGTTCGCGGCGCATCTTTTGCAGCGTCATGCTCTGAATGACGACGTGTCCCGGTCCGGTCAATGAAGCCAGGAAGAGTCCTTCACCGCCGAACAGGGCCGTCTTGATGCCGCCGGCGAATTGGATATCGTAGTCCACCGATTCGTCGAAGGCCACGATGCAGCCGCTATCCACCTGCAGGGCCTCGCCGGGTTGGAGATCGAACTCCACGAAATCGCCGCCGGCGTGAATGAAGACGGCGCCCGGGCCGGTGAACTTTTCCAGGATGAAGCCTTCGCCGCCGAAGAAGCCCGCGCCCAGCCGCTTCACCAAGGCGACATTGAACTGTACGCTCGATTCGGCGAAGAGAAACGCATCGCGCTGGGCGAGGATCGATTGGCCGGGTTGCAGCTCGAAGACCTGAATGCGGCCGGGATAGGTGCCGGCGAAGCCCAGTTCGCCCGGGCTATCCGCGCGGAAGTAGGTAACGAACAGGGATTCGCCGGTAACCGCCCGGCGGAAAGCTCCCATTAACTTTTCGCCCAGAGTGGCGCCGGTCATGCGCGTGTCCCATTGAACGCTGGCCGTTTTATAGATCATGCGGCCGGCTTCGGCGTAGAGCTCCTGCCCAGGCTGAAGGCGCACGCGCGCAATCTGCAGATTGTCGCCCTGGATGGTGTAATCGAGAGGCGCCGTGACAACGGGGGCAGCGGCCGGAGCAGCGGCCGCGTTTTCGGGGCGTGAACCGGCGCCTGAAGCCGCGCCGCAGGTGCTGCAAAACCGGGCATCCACGGCGAGCTGCGAGCCGCAGTTGGTGCAAAAAGCCATAGCCTGCAATTGTAGCTCCCGGATTCCGGGGGACGGTTTCGTAAGATGACCCGATGCCGGTAGTGGACTTCGTGACGCGGCTCTTCACGGCGCTGGTGTTGGGCGCGATCGTCGGGTTGGAACGGCAGTGGCGGCAGCGCATGGCCGGAGCCACCGATGGAGTGAAAGCAGTGTAGAGAAAAGGGTCTGTAGAGAAAAGGGGGCGTCGCGGGTCTTTGGGATGGACCCGGATGAAATTCGCCGATCGCCTGCTCTTTCTCGCCGGCGCCCTGCTAGTGGCCGCTTTTTATCTCTCCCTGGTGTGGCCGGGCTTCTCTGTATATTTCACTCCGGACGACACCATAAACCTGTACAAGCCCTGGGCCTTCCCGCTACGCGAACTGATCCTGGCGAACCTGGTGTTTTTCCGCGCCGCGCCCATTTGCCGCCCATTAGGCGGCGCGTCTATAGCCTGCTGGCCATCTGGATTGCCTTATTCGCCATTGCGTGGCTTTCGCGCTTGCGCGTCTTGCGGTTTTCCTGGCTGTTCCTGATGCTCGCGCCGGCAACGCTTGGCCGGATGCGCGGCAGCGCGCTCATCGCCTTGCTCGCTTGTGTTCTCTATCCGTATTACAAAGCGTTGGGCTGGGCGAACGCCACTTTGTCCGCGCTCGAAGCCCCGGTGATTCGCGACGCGGTGGCGCAGATTCACGCGCTCCATCCGCAGCTTCCGCGCCACAGCCGGCTGCTGTTCAAAAGCGACCCGTTTCAACCCGATCGCTGGGAGCTCACGTTTCTGATTAGAGAAAGCTATGGCGATGCCAGCCTGGAAGTGTACCGTGTGAAGCAGCAGGGCGCCGCCGCGGATGAAAGCCAGCCTTACGATTACATCCTTGACTATCGCGACGGCCGGTATTTCGACGCGAAGTCACTCACGCCTCCCCCAGCCGCTGCTGCCGGTGAACTCACCGGTGGAAGTGCGGGTGGATGGCATACCGGCGGAAATCATGGTGAAAATCGGATGGCCGGAAACCAGCAACCGCTACCGCCTGGACTTCCGCGTTCCCAAACTGCGCGCGCATGGCAGCGCATCCGTGGAGATCACCGCGGCGGGAGTTAAGGGTCCGCCGGTTTCGATGCCGGTGGAATAAGGCGGAGCGCGTTCTGCATCGCCGGCACTAGACGGGTATGCCGCTGCGATATGATCGCGGGCATGGTCTGCCGCTTCCTGCCGATTCTCCTGGTATCCGCCGCGCTATATGCGCAAGAGCCGCGTCCGCGCCCTTTACCGCTTTACGGCCCGATGGAGCGGATGGCGGCGCAGCCGCTGTTCAACAACAACTGCGCCAGTTGCCATAAGAATACGATGTCGAGCGCCGATCAAGACGCGCTGAAAGAAACCAACGCGCCCTCGACCGATACGCTCGCCACTATGACGCCGGAAGCCATTTACGCCGCACTCACCACCGGCGCCATGGCGCAGCAGGCGAGCAAGCTGAGCGACGACGAAAAGCGCGTGCTGGCGGAATTCTTCGGCGGGCGCCCGCTGAGCAAAGGCGATGCGGGCGACGCGCGCAATATGACGAATCACTGCGCGTCGAACCCGGAGCTGAAGATCAACGCGGGGGCCGGGTGGAGCGGCTGGGGCAACGGCCTGGCCAACACGCGCTTCCAACCGGCAAAGGCGGCCGGACTCACCCCCGAAGCCGTGCCGCGCTTGAAATTGAAATGGGCCTTCGGGCTGCCGGGCGGCGCGGAAACCTACAGCCAGCCGGTGATTGTGGGCGGGCGCGTATTTCTGGGCGATGACAACGGCTACGTGTATTCGCTCGACGCCGCCAGCGGCTGCGTCTACTGGTCGCTGCACACGGACGCGCAGGTGCGCACGTCTGTGGCGATCGGCCCCGTCAGCGGACACGGCAGCAGCAAGGTAGCGGCGTATTTCGGCGACCGCAAGGCGAACGTGTACGCGGTGGATGCGCGGAACGGCGAACTGCTTTGGAAGCGGCGCGTGGAGCCGCGCGTGCTGGCGCACATTACCGGCTCGCCCGTCTTGTATGGCGGGCGCGTGTATGTGGGGGTGGCCGGATCGGAAGAGGTGGCTTCGGGCGACCCGCACTATCCCTGCTGCACCTATCGCGGCAGTCTCTCCGCCCTGGACGCCAACACCGGCAGGCTGATCTGGAAGAGCTACACGATTCCGGAAGAGCCGCGGCCGCGCAAGAAGAACTCGCTTGGCACGCAGCTTTGGGCTCCCGCGGGCGCTTCCATCTGGAGCACGCCGACCATCGACGAAAAGGGCAAGGCGATTTACGTCTCCACCGGCAACGCATTTACCGAACCCGCGGCCAAGACTTCGGACGCGATTGTGGCGTTCGATCTCGAAACCGGCAAGATGCTGTGGTATTACCAGGGCTACGCCAACGACGCGTCCCCCGCGGGCTGCAACGGGCGCGGGCCCAAGGGCGAGCAGTGCCCCGACAACGTGGGTCCCGATTGGGACTTCGCCAATTCGCCGATCCTGCGGACACTGGCAAGCGGCAAACGCGTGCTGGTAGCGGCGCATAAAGGCGGCACGGCCGTGGCGATCGATCCCGATCGCAAGGGGGCGCTGTTATGGACCGCCGATCTCACCGAAGGCGCGAAAGCCGGACCGGGCGGGCAGATCATGTGGGCGGGCGCCGCCGACGATGAGAACGTGTACTACGACCTGCAAACTGGAGGCGTGGCCGCGTTGCGGCTGGCCGATGGCTCGCGCGCGTGGTTTACCAAGATCGAGCCGGCCGCGCCCGCGCAGGGCGGGCGTCCGCGACGCGGCACCGTGGCGGGGCTCACTTTGATTCCCGGAGTGGTCTTCGCGGGCGGATGGGATGGCGTCCTGCATGCGCTCTCGACAACCGATGGCCACGAAATCTGGGAGACGAACACTGCGCGGGAGTTTCCGACCGTCAACGGTGTGCCGGGCAAAGGCGGATCCTTGGGCGCGCCCGGGCCGGTGATCGCCGGCGGAACGCTCTACCTGGGCTCCGGTTACATCGGCACCGGCAACGGCATGCCCGGCAACGTGCTGCTGGCTTTTGCGCCGTAAGGTGCGTCGCCGGCCGTTCACCGATGCGCGGCCAGCAAATCGCCGCCCCAGTCGTTGGTGAAATCGCGCCACACGCTGTGGATGTGGTTGCCGTTGTCCTGCGTCTTGTCGAACTCGATCAGAACGTGGGTGTCTGGATGCAATAATCATTCGGGTCGCCATGCCGGGTGCCGCCTATGCGAAATACAGGTTCGACTGCGACTTGCGGAACTTGTCCATGCGCATATCGGCGACGGGGGCGGGGAAGTTCGACGCGTATTCCGAGACCAACTGCCCCAGCAATTCGCGCTGCCGAGGGTTCATTTTGGAAAACGGCAGCCCGCTCGGCTGGCCGTTGAGCGCGGCCTTGCGAGATTCCTCGGTGACGATCTCCTTCGGCGCGGTTTTGTCCGAAAATGGCGATCGCGCGCTGCTCATCGCTGAGCGAATTGACTAAGTCGAGCACGAGATCCCCTTCCGGCAGCAAAGCGCGCAGGCCGGCCCGCGGGCCGCTTCTCACTTCCGCCGGATTCGCGCCGAAGAAACTGGGGCTGGAGGCGATGTTGCCATCCACAATGGTGTAATTCAGGCTGATGTGATGGCCTTCGAAGCGAAAGCCCCATGTGCCGTGCTGCGAAGGCTCGCCCAAAAATGGAGGCGTAATATTTATCGGGAGCGCTCCGGCCCTTTACCCAATTCCAGATCGCGCAAGACCTGCTCCAGGCTCATGACGGTGTGGGCTTTGATGATGCCTTGCACGGAGAGGCCGGCCGAGAGCAGGGCTTCGGCCAAGTGTTTCTGCTCCGTGCTCATATCGCGCAGCGCCAGTCCTTTGCGCGGCACGGGCGTGTAGTGGAAGTTCTGGCGCTCTTCGCTATCGAACGGGATAATGGTCTGGGCACGTTGCGCCGGCTTGAGCGCCGCCAGGTGATTTTTGGCGGCCTCCACCATCAGGCTCGCCGTTTGGGTGCGTTCGTAGGCCGCGGTCAGCAGACCCAGCGCGCAGAAATGAGTACGATCCGTTTCCTATCGCGCATCTCGAACCTTTTCCCGGCGTGTATACATTGCGCGGCCGGGCGGGGAAAGGCGGGCGGTGGGATCTGGGCCCTACACGGGTTGAACAAGAATCCTACACGGGCTGAACAAGAATCCTAGACCGGCTCAAGCCTCGGTTTCATCGCATCACCTAAGGGCCTTAATAAGCTTGTCAGCTGCCGTGATCACCGCCTCGGCTTCGTCGTACGTAACTTTGCGGCCTTCGTGGACTACCTTATTTCGAATGCTGTTCGCATTCTTTAAATCAGGAATGAGCTGGCGAACGGGATGATCCGGTTTGAACACCAAGGGTAGCTCAACGTTGATCTTGTATGACATCCCCACCTCGCCTTCGTACTCTTTGAGAGTTTTATTCGAGATTCCAGCACTTTCCTTGATATGGCGGAGGAGGTCAGTGATCACCTGCTCGATTGAGAAAAAACCCAGCAAGAGAGCGTAGCGATAGTCGTTCGCGATCTTGAGCTCCTCCAGGGCCTTTACCAGAAGCGAGTAAGCATCTGGAACCGAGTCCCCGCTCGCCAGAAACGCCGACATTAGTGGACCAGTTCGTTCCGGGTCAACGGCGGGCTGTTTTATTTCATGTATGTTGAAGCCCAGAGGCAGTACTTCGACTCCGATATCGATGGGCGGGAGGGTTGTTATACGTTCTGGTTCGGGCGCCTGAAGCTCTTGGTCGGAGTATTCGTGCGTGCCCGCGCGGATCACGGGATAATCTCCCACGAGATCATTAGGCATCCTTACGCTCACGTCCCCGGTAAAGGCTCTGTACGCGAAAACGAACCGATCTAATATACCTTTATAACGCTTTGTCTCTTGCTCGGTCAGGTTTTTAGTATCTTCGACTTCGTGGACAATAAAAAGCTCAGTAAATCTTCGTCTCTTGAAAAATCGGTAGTATCGTGCTGCGGCGTCGAACACGTAGAGGACCTCCCCTTCAGTTACCATGCCGAGGCACTCCTCCTCAGGAATCGTGATCGGCCGATCAATCGTCCACCTCTTCCTTCCCCCCTGCATCTCGTAGCGAAGTTCGTTCTGAAAATCCAGGGCCTCGACGGGCAGAAGGTGACGGTCGAGGAGCACGCTGCCCAAACCGGTCTCGACACGCACTAGATACCCGCTTTTTTCCGGCATGTTGATGCGGCCCGGATAAAATAGATTTACGATTCTCGAACCGCGTGGCACATGATGATTGTGGCACACGTCTTAGGTAGTCCGGGCCGACTGCCGCGCGTGCTGGCAAATTATTGTAGCTGGGCATGAACGATGATTCTTAAGAGCTATTTCGATGGCGGAAACCAAGCCGACAGCACCCAATACGACTTTGTGACCCTTGCCTCTGTTTCCGGCATAGCCGAGCAACTGTGGCCCTTCGACTCCGATTGGAAGGACATGCTGAGAAGACACAGGGCGCCTTGGGTTCACACAACCGACCTCGTTTCATTGGTCAGGGATCCATTCCGCGAAAAGAACGGTTGGACTGAGGTGCATAGCGCTGCCCTGCTCATGGATAGCGTAAGGGTCATCAAATCCCACATCGCGCGGCCCCTTACCGATCCGTCTCCACGGGTTGGGCTGTTACCGTTCACGGTGACAGTAGCGCTGAAGGAATATATTAAGGCGAGGGCTAACAACCCAGAGGTTCCAAAGAACGCCACGGAAATATGTGCAACTCAGAACCTGGCTGGTTGCCTCGAGTGGGGGCGAGACATTATGGGCGCTCACTTTTATCATCTTTTCTTTGATCGGAATGAGCCATTTCGCGGCCACGTATGTGATAGGCAACGTAACGCAAAGGCAGTGAAGCAACTGCCACTCCTGGAGCGCATCAGGCGAAACGACGAAGTGGATATGCGTACTGTGCCAGCGCTGCAGATGGCCGATCTCTTCGCTTGGTGTGTAAGCCACAAGGGTACCGTTCGGTGGAAGTGGCACGAAGCCGTTCTAGAATTGCCTCGAATGGATGAATGGCTCGAGTACGCCAACCTTCTGAAGCCGATTCCGGGCGTGCCACAGCTCGTGAACAGTTGGAGGCTGCCAAAGCGTAAGCCATCGAGGTGAGTCCCAAGCCATAACAGATGTCCCATCATGGTGTCTTGAGCGCCGCGCCCGCGCCTGGGTTTTTCACCGCGCGGCCAGGAACCTTGCTTGCTGCAATTCGGGCGGACAGCCCTGAGATTTTTCTGGGTCTCAGCCGTTCAAGTTGTGCATTGGAGTCTATTCAGAAGGCTTGACAACGGTTTGCGTTTGGCAGTGGCGAACCGTTGGGACTCCCAGCTCCTTTCCCGCGAAACCGAGGGGCCCATGCCGCCCGGCCACTAAACCTCCGCGGGCGCACGATGTTTTTCCGAACCGGGCCCGGCGGCACGCTTGCGGCGCGCGCCTGCCATGGCGATGAGGGCGGCGGCGGTGAGCAGGGTGATGGCGAGCGAAACGGGGAGAATCGGCGGGTGGAACTCCATGCGCACGCGATGGCTGCCGGCCGGAATCGCCACGCCGCGGAAGGCGAGATCGACTTTATAGATCGGCGTTTCGGCGCCATCGAGCCAGGCCTTCCAGCCGGGATACCAGGTTTCGGAGAGCACCAGCAGGGCCGGTTGGGCGGCCTCGACCGCGATTTCCAGGCTGGCCGGTTCGTAGGAGACGGTCTTGACGGCGTCGCGCATTCCCGCAGCCGCGGGAGGCGGAAGAGCGATGGCGCGATCGGTAATGGCCGTGCGGCGAAAATCGATTTGGCCGTTTCCAACCAGGCTGCGCGCTTCTTCGAGAGAGCCGACCGGGCGCAGATCGCGCACCAAAAAGAAGCGCGGCATGACGGTGAGGTTCTCGAACAGCTCGGTTCCGGGGAGGGTGGCGACATGGCGGAAACGGGGGAGCGCGGCCACGCGGGACTCGTTTTGCGGAGCGACGAGCAGGTATTTAACGTTCATCAGGTCGAGCACGGGTGAGTCGAGCTTCTCGACCGGGTAATACCAGCCCCAGGGGAAGCCATCGTGGAGCAACAGGCGGAGCTGGATGATGTTCTCGATGGCAAGGGGGTGGACGCCGCTGGCCGTGGGAATGCGGGTCACGGGCGCGTTCAGGGCCCAATCGAGAGAAACGCCGGCCGTGTTGTCCACGCGCCAGGGCGGGTTGTTCTGATTGACGCGCTGCCGCACCGCGGAAAGCAAATAGCGGCTGCCTTCAAAGGTCGTGGCGGTGACGCCCGGCTCGGCTTTGACGGAAGCGAGATTCATGGGCCTGCCGGAGCCGACGAAGAAGAGGTCGGCGGCGATTGCCAGTCCAATCGCGATGCGCGCGCGTTCGGGAATGCGCAGCTTGTCCAAACCCGCCGCGGCCAGGGCAGCCAGGCCGAGGGTAAAGATGCAGTAGGCGTACTCGGGGTGGATGCCGATGCGAATCGTGACCGGCAGGCGCGGATAGATGGCGCGCCAAACCGGCGTGTGTTGGCCCAGCATGAAGAGCATGCCGAAAATCGTGAGCGCCGCCAGCACCGCCGTGATGCGGTCCCGGCGCGCCGCCAGGGCGTAGAGGGCGAGTAGCAAGCCGGCGATGCTCACGTATAGATAGAGAAAGCTGGGGTCGCCCGGGCCGTGGAAGGTTTTCAGATCGAAAATACCGTAATGGTTCGGCAAAAGGAGCGACACCAGGCTTTGCCAATAGAGGCCTCCTCCCGCGCCCAGCCATCCGGCGCGGTACCGGGCCACGCTGTAGTGGACCAGTTGCGTGGTGGGGATGAACTGCGCCGCCGAAAGCGCGACGCCGAGCGCGGAGGCGCACGCTGTGAGCAGAACCAGGCGGGCGCGGGCCATGCGCGCGGCCACCAGAGCGAGCGAGAAAACTACGGCGGAGAGGAAGACCGCAAAGGCGGCTTCGGGGAATCCGCCCAATATGGACATGCCGAGCGCCGCGCTCAAGCCGGCCAGCCAGGCGGGGCGCAGGCGGTGGCGCAGTTTCAGGATCGCCAGCCAGACCAGCGGCAGCCAGACGGCGGCCATCACGGCGTCGATGTGCTCGATGCGGGACGCGAAGTAACCGCCGGTTTCCAAAATAATCGCGCCCGCCCAGGCGGCGGCGGGCGACAGGCCGAATTCGCGCAGCAGATGCCAGGCCGCAATGCCCGCGATCCAGAGTTGCAGAACTACCGCCCACTCGATCAGCATAGGCAGGCGCTCGGGCGCGAGAAAGCTGCCGAGGAAGGCGGCGAGCAGAATCAGCGGATGAAAAAAGCAGGCGTCGATGTAGGCGAAGATCGGGTAGCCGCAGTAGTCGTAAGGGTTCCAGAGAGCGAATTGGTGCTGGCGGAGCTGGCCGGCGAGGAAGGTGAGCAGGGGAAGCTGCACGCCGCGAAAATCCCAAGGGAACAGGTACGCCGAATCGAACAGGGGCTTATGGAAGAAGACGATTCCATTGGCGAGGAGGCCCAGATACGCAAGAGCGGTGGAACGGCGCTCTTTCATTCCGGCGGGAGGGCCTTGGACGGGGAGATCATGAGGTCTCCATAATTTTACCCGGTCGAGCGCGGCGGAGAGCGGCACGAACACGCGGTTGGAGCGGGTTCAATAGGGCAACTGCCGGTTGGTAAACTTGCGGCCCACCTCGGCGGCCGCGGCGTTGGAGGCGCAGATGCGCACGCCTTCCTTGATCATGTCGACCACGTTATTCGCATTGCAGGTGTTCAGGAAGAACAGGTGGTTGGCCTTGACGGCGGCGAAGACTCTGGCGCGGGCGGCTTGCATTCTGGGGTCGTTCACATTTCCACCGGGGACCCCAAGGGACAGGGCCATATCGCCGGGACCCCATTCGGCGAAGGCCAGGCCGGGAATTTTGAGATTGGCTTCCACATTGGCCAGCGCGTACTTATCTTCTTCCTTGACTCCCAGGAGCAGCTCGCCATTGGGATTGAGCGGCCAGGCATCGGCTTTGGCTTCGTACTCGGCGGTGGAGACTCCCCAGATTTCGGCGGCCGTGGGCGAGCCGTGAGCGCCGCGGCGGCCTTCCCGCAGGCCCTCCTGCCCGACGCCCTGCTCGCGGTTGGGGAAGCGGCAGGCTTCGAGGAAGGCGCGGATGGCTCCGGGCGTATCCGCGTGGGTCAGCAGGATGCCATGCACTCCGGTCGCCAGCACCTGCTGAAACATCCAGGCGTTGGCGCGGACGGTGGCCTCATCGGTGCCGTTCACGGGCACGTTCACGATGACGGCGGGCGTGCGATGGCCGCTTTTGGTCGGTCCGCCGGCCACCAGCCCGCGCATGTATTCGCGCAGCCCCTGCACGTCGAAGGGAGCGTGCTCCATGTCATAACTGATGTAATCGGCCCAGGTCTGGGCGTCTTTCTTGCCTTGCTCGAAGCTGCCCTCGGTGCCGGAATGGGAGCCGGTGTAGTAAATCGGCTGGCCCTGTTCGAGCAGTTCGATGGCGCGGTTGATGTGTTTGGGTTTGGGCGGGGGCGCCTGGGCGGCCAGCGTGCCCGCGGCGAACAGGGCCAGGGAAGCTGAGGCGAGAGTGCGATTCCGCATGCGAATCTCCTTCAGGCAATCTTATTCCTATCCGGGTGGGAAAGGGATGGAGGCGGGTTGGGCGGCATGCCGGGGCGCGCAGGCCGATTGTTCATTGGGAGGAAGGTCCGGCGCCAGGGTTTACGACCACGTCCACCCCGTCCGGTTTCGCTCCGGGGACCTTTACTTCGATCCGATACTGCCCCTGCGCAAGCTGCAGATCGGTCGGGGGCTGCGCGGTTTTTCTTTGGCTGATACCGTTTCCGTTTGGGCCATAGATGATGATCTCGGCCGGGGCGAACTGGATGTGATGGAAGGATGGTCCTTCCGGCTTGATATACCAATTCAGAGATACGACCTTTTCGGCCGCACCTTTCGCGCGATCGGGAGTCGTAATCACCACGCTATAATCCGGCCACATCGCTTTATACAGGAACACGACGCCTGCGGTAGTCGCTGCGGCAATCAATGCCACGGCCACGCGGCTGCCATATTTAAGCCACTGATTTTCCGGCGGCGGCGCCGCGGCCCCGCTCAGCTCGCTGCCGGGGTCGGCGGCCTTGGTCATGTTCAGGTCCAACTGGTTCGGCCAGGCCTCCGTGATCAATTCGAGCTGGGGCGCATTCGGGGCAACTGAGGTGCGGACGCGTAACTTCTTGTGATCGGCCGGTACCGAGATACCGACACCGTAACCGCGGCCTTCCATGACGATTCTCACCTCGCCGAAGATTGAGACGGGTGTGTTCATGGCCTGCAGGAATTCCCGCAGGTCATAGAACGGTGTCAGGCGCTCTACTTCCGCTTCGAAGGTCTTGGCGTACGCTTCGCGAACCGCGGGTCTACCCCCCAGCAAATCGTTGGCAATTTTTACCACACCGGCGGCAAAGAGCTTGGGCTGCCATTTACCTTTGATATCGAATTCCAAAGAGGAACGGCGGTAGCGATATGGTTCCCGCTCGCTCTCGCGGAGGTCCAGCCGTCCTGCAATTTCCCGCAGTATCTGTTCGAGGGCATCCGGGTCTTTACCGGTTACCTGCAGCCGCACACTTTGCCGCTGATGGTCGCAGATCGCGCGTTTCAGAATCCCGCCGTTACTCCAGATATAGCTTTCAGCGATGTCATCCCAAGCGCCGAGTATGTGCGCGACCCAAGGCGCGAACTGCCGAAAGCCCCGCCGGTTATCGATATTGGAGGCATAGCGCACATCACAATCCGGCGCACCCTCCGCCGCGCCATAGCGCTCCAGTTCCCTCGCGTACGTCTGAAACCATTCCAGGCTGATGTTGTTTCGTAAATCGAAGCGGAGTTCCAGCGAGGCCTGGGGCAGGTCCATCAGTCGAATCGTAGCAAAAACGAGTCTGCGCGGAGCCGTACGCCGGACCAAATTGTATTGCAAATATTGGCATTAACCGGCGTCAATTGACAGTCGCATCCGGGGCGCCCCCGATCTCCCATAAAATCAATCAGATCAGCGGCCTAGCGTTACCGCAATCCGCCAGTACTTCGGCCACACACCGCGCCGCCCTAGGTACACAGTATTTTGCAAATCCGGCGCGCGGGTCGTCTGGGCGCGCCAGGCCATACCACGAATCAGTGGTTTAGGAGAAAAGTCGCGCAGACTCCCGCTTCGCCACGAATCCCGTGTGTTCTCAGGAGGTTGTCAGTATAACTGGCGAAGCGGCCACAGGTATGAAACAGCAAACCGGACGCGCGTAAAACTGGAGTAGTTTAACTATAGAGCGTAGCTACGGGGAAACGAGCAGAGCAACCAAATAGACTGGCCGCAAGCGCCAACATTGCGCCATCAACGCCACAATACAACACACACGGCCACAAAGAAAGCGGCAGGAAGAAAGAATATTGGCAGTACCTTCAATATAAGTGGCACGCCCGCCAAACGTTCCGCAATTTCAGGCGTGGCGGGCGCGCTCGGCGGCCGACTGGTTTTCGAGCTGCTTCGCGATGCGCTCCTGGCTCGCAATCAGCCGGCCGAGCTTACCGTTGATAGCGAACAGCATTAGAGGTGCAATGGCGTATAGCGCCACTATTACCAAGCCGAACAGCACTCCGATGAATTCCAGACCAGCGAGGGAACCCAATTATTCGATACCTCCGTTTTCGGGGAAGTGGCGGCCCACGCGCCGCCGTCTCAGGTATTTTGTGGGAGCTACTTCTCTATCGAGAACGCCCTGCTGCCGGTGTGATTGCCGGCCGTCCCATAAGCCACACTCCACCCTGTCGCTTGATTAGGAAAAGAGCGATCACAATCAGTACGAACAGCACCAGCCAGTTCACACGCGCCTTCTTGCGCTTTCGTCGCGCATAAGCGGCCCGGTTGCGCTCACGGTTCTTTTGCTCGTTGGCCAGGTACTCCGCGCGTGCTTCTTTATTCGATTTGAAGGCCATCCTCGCTCGCCTCCGCCTTTCGTTTTCGAGCGTTTTCCGCGCGCACCTGTGCGGCCTTGCGCGCGATCGCTTTGCGCCGCTTTATTGAAAGTGCGGCGAGTCCCTTCGGCCGTTTCGTTTTGGCTGTCCCACCTTTTCTGCCCAGCGCTGCACGCTCCTCAGGTGATATCAATGCCATCCGCCGCTTACCTAAGGCGACGGCTGCACGGTTTTTCTTAGCCATAGTTCCCATAATAAGCTGCGCTTGTACGTTGTCAAGATTTTTATTGACCAACACCGCTGATTATTATAGACTGAACATGGAATCAAACGGGCTTCCTGGGCGGTCGTCACCCGCGCCGGGAAGCCCTAAACCACACATGGAGACAGCCATGCGCGATCTACACACTACTTTATCGCGGCCAAGCATCGCAGTTGCGGATTCGGCCGCCGCCGCACTCAACGTCAAAGCATCCGGCTCCGCGGTTGCGGATCTCCGGCCTAACGACCCGTTCGAGGTTGACTTAACCGATTCCGCCGGCAATGCGCGCTTCCGCAAGAACAGCGACCTCTGCGGCTATGTGATGTGCGAGGAGCTGGACCAGGGCGATCCTGGAGACCTGAGCGGCTGCCGGATCGTCGTGGGGCAACACGGCGACCTCACAACGTTGAGCGCGTGCATCGGGACCCACCTACTGGGCTGCATTCAGCAGCCCGGATCTATCGCGGGATTCCTGGCAAGCCGAGAGACGATATGGCTCGAACCTGGAATCTGCCTCCAATATTGTGGGGGAGAAGATCCTGAGCTGCGGGTTATGTCTGGTTCGCACTGTTTCGGCATGGTCCGAGGGCGCTCACTGCGGGCACTCCTTGAAGGCCTGGCTTACCGGCTGGAACCGGCGCGATGCCTTCGGGTAGGTAGCCTGGCGCCCGGCCGGTGGACCAAGGTTATCAGCATCGGGGAGTATCGCAACCGGAAGGCGGCGGCGAAATGGAACTGATCGCGCTTCAACCTGAATTGCCGCCCGGCGCGCCGAAGGCGGGTTGCGCCGCGCAATCCGTGGCCTGCCGCTCCCGCTCCCGGTGGGGCGGCGCGTCACGAAACATCTCAGCGAAAACATAAATTCAACTTTATGTTTCAATAGGTTGCGGGAGCGGTCACGCAAATTGCTGGCATTTACCCCAACTTCAGGGCAAACTGTGGCTGCAGGGAGCTTATGTGGCATTTAGGTCTCTGAAAAATCGCACTACATTCTCGACCCAGGAAGCGCACGCCGTGTATTTAATCCGGCGACGCCTGAATCTCAACGAGCTTGAATTTTCCATCCGTGTTGGATTCCCAGTCGAGCCGATCGAGCGCAGCGGGAACCGGGCGAGTGCTCAGCGTCTCATCGCGCTGCTTAGGCACGCCAGAACTGAAGAGGAGCGCGGCCTTCTTCTGGCTGCGCTCGCGTCGCGCGGCATTCGTGCTTCTGATCTCGCGCCAGAGTTACTTGGCGGCCTTGCTCCAGAGCACAGCAGCGTCCATGCCTGAGCCTCTCAAACCAGTTGCTCTGCCTCTCTCCGGCCAGGCGGAACGCGCCTTTCTGGAGGATTTGCGCGTCCTCGGTTTGCTCCGCGCCTTCCATTTCTTGGAGGCCCTGCCCCGCCGCCGGCGAGGCGCTGCGGTCGTAGCCGTCGCCGCCGAGCTGGGCTTCCGCAAGTCCGCATTTTACGCGCGCTGGCGCGCCTATCGTCACGTCGGCGTCCAGTCGCTCATCCGGCCGCGCCGCAGTGATTTCGGCTCTTGCCGCGTGTTCTCGCCAGAACTTTTGGAGGCCATCCGCCAGACCGCGCCGAAGATCTGCAATGGCGGTTTCCGCCGCGCCTGGCGCGCCGCGGGTTGCCCCGGTTCGGCTGAGAGCTACCGGCGCTGGGCGAAGCGCTTCAGAAAGGCCGGGTAAAGCATGCGCTTGCGCTCTCTCCGTCCTCCACAAACCGGCTTGCCCCACGCCAACTCGATCACCGCTCCCCTCGCCAAATTCCCGATTCCTGATCCGCGCCTCTGGCCGGTCGCCCCGCGTGACTGGCTGCGCGCGGTCAAAGGCGAAGGCGCGCGCTGGAACGATGTGGTTCTCTTCGATTGTGGCGACTGCGCCGCCGCATATCTGGAGGATGCGGTAATCCTGGCCCAGATCGCCGCGCCGAATCCGGCCGGCTGGAGTGTCGATGAAGGCTTCCCCGCTCTCGTGTTCGATTCCGCGCTGATCGGCGAATACAGCGCGCGGCTATCTTCTCACGGTTACCACGTCCGGGTGGCGGGCGATGAAAAGCCCGCCGGGAAATTGGCGAAGCGGCGGCGGCGTTCCGCGAAAGTGATCGATATTGCCGCGGCTCGCCAGCTATTTGGGAGGCGTAACCCCGCGAGGCCTTAATGGGATTAACCGCTCCAAAATCGCTCCTCACGAAGACCGAGGCCGCCGAGCTGGTGGGAGGCGTCATCCAGTGGCCGCGAAATGCCGGCGCGGGCAATATCACCACGCGCCAGGCCATGGGCGGCCAGACTCCCGAAGGCCAGAACGCGAGTGAAGAGGACACCGCGGAAGCAACGCGCCGCTTCGACGTGATCGAGCCGCTAATCGATCCGGCGAAGCATCGGGGACTGCACATGCAATACCCCTCGAAAGGCGCGCTCATTGCGCACCTCAGCGCGGCCCACCAGGTGAAACCGCGAACCATCTATCACTGGCTGGGCGCCTGGGAGCGCGGCGGTTTCTCGGCCCTGGTTCCGCGCGATCGCTCCGATAAGGGCGTGAGCCGGACCCTCAATCGCGCCGCGATGGAATTTTTGCTCGCGGCGGCCATGCCGCGCCGCGGCGCGTACGGTGTCCTTTCGGCCCGCGAGATTTTCCGCGCCTACGAAGAGGAGCGCGTCTGGCGCGCGGCCCACATCGGCAAGCGCATGGGCCAGTTTGAGGCCGTCAAATATGCCCGCTACCTCGATGAGGATGACTGTCTCCGGCCGGAGGCCCAACTCCCCCAGGTCGCCTATCAGACCATTCGCCGCGCTCTCAACGCCATTCCTGAGGCCGTCCGAACCCTGGCGCGCCGTGGCGAAGAGGCGTTCCACGCATCGCAGGAAATCATCAGTTTCCGCGACTTGGCCGCTATCCGGCCGATGGAGTACGTGGTCATGGATCACCGCGTGCTCGATATCTTCTGTCTCGTCCGCGACGGCCGCAGCGGCTGGAAACTCGCCCGCCCATGGCTCACCGCAGCGATCGACATGCGCACGCGCAAGTGGCTCGCCTGGGTCATCGTCGAGACGCCCTCAAGTGACTCAATCGCCGCCGTCCTCAAACGCCTGTTCCTCGATCACGGCTTGCCCGAAAACTGCTACTGGGATAACGGCAAAGATTTTCGCTGTGAGTGGCTGGAAGGCCGCCATATCGAGAGCCGCAAAACCCCGAAAGTGGGCGAGCTGGAGGGCGCATGGAAAGGCGTACTGGGCACGCTCGGAGTGCGCGTCCATCACGCCATCGTAAAGCGGGCGCGAGCGAAAATTATAGAGCCGAATTTCGGCCGCATTGCCAAGTTCGACGCCACGCTCCCCGAGTACTGCGGCCACAAGCCCGCAGCGCGCCCCGAGGGTTTCGCCCGCCTGGTGGAGGAGCACGAAGCCTGGGCGAAGGGCGAGCGCGACACCACGCCGTTCCGCACGATTCAGGAGATTGCGGCCCTTTATAACGATGCCATCGAGGATCTGAACGAACGGCCGTTGGAAGGTGAGGGAATGCGCAAAGTCACCGCCACGGGCTATGGCTGGTGGGCGCCCAATGAAGCCTGGGAAGTGCTCATCCGCAACGTCGAGCGTCGCGCAGTCTCAGCGGAAGTCCTGCACTTCGCGTTTGCCAAGCGTAAAGAACTGACGGTGAAACACGGCGAGGTTAAGACGGCCTTCGCCGGCCGAGATTATCATTACCGGCTCACGGGCAATCCAGCGGCGCTGATGGCTCTGAACGGAGAGCAGGTGGAATTTGCCTTCGATCCGCTCGACCTGGGCGATGCGGCGATTTACTTCCAGTCTCGTTTCATCGGCCTGGCTCACTGTGTGGAGCTTCGCAAGATGGGCGCCGATGACTTTCAGGAAGATGAGCGCCTGCGCCGCGCCGCGCGACGCGAAGTGAAGCGCTTCATTACCGCTGTGCACAACGCAGTTCCTGTTCCTTCCACTGAAACGCGCCTGGCCAGGCGGCGCGCCGTGGCTCCCAGCCGCGAGAACCCGGCGCGCCCGGAGGCGTCCGCGCAGATCCCCGCGGCGATCGCCGCGGCCGATGCCGCGGCTCGGGAGGAAAAGCAGTTCGACTTTCAATCGGCCGATGTGAGCGTGGCGCGCGCTACGCAACCCGCTCGGCCAGACGACGGCGATGATTCAACGTTCCATTTTTTTAGCCAGGGGGATCATGACTAACAGTGTCAGTGACGATGAAGTCAGGGCGGTGCGTGAGGAGGTCAAGGCGTTCCTGGCGATGCGTCCGGATCTTCAGCCCATCAATCTCGCTATGTACACCACCCTCTCCGACACCACCGTGCGTTCATTCGTGTACGACAACGGCGTTCGCGGGCGGGAGGTGGTCGATCAGATGAAGCGAGTTCTGGCCCAGGCAAAGGCGGGTGACATTCTGCTACCAGGCGGCAGCCAGTCCGTGGCTATCACGGAAAATCACTCGCAAAAAGTCCGCCGCGTGGCCCGCCAGGGCACGTTTTATGAGATTCAGACCTCCCGCAGAATCGGCGAGGTTCTCGATTATGTAGCCGAACACGCGGCCATCGGAGTCATCACCGCTACCTTCGGAGCGGGCAAAACCGAGTCGGTCAAGCACTGGCGCGAAGGCCGCGGCCGGAAGGTCGAGTGCGTGGTTCTGGAATTCGACGAGTTCACCGCCGCCGATAAGGTCGAGTGCGTTCGCGAACTGTGCAGGCGCTTCGATCTGCCGACAATTCTCGGCAGTCAGTCAGGCGGCCGGATGTTTCGCGCGCTGGTTGACCACCTCAACGAGAACCCGTGTTTGCTGATCTTCGATCAGTGTGAAACGCTCCGGCCGCGAGTCTGCCAGGTGATTCGCCAGCTCTGGGATAGAACCCACGAAGCCGGATGCGGAGTTGTCATGCTCGCGGCTCCCATCTTTCTGGCGCGCCTTGCGGCCGGCAAGATGGTGGACCTGGGCGCGCTCGAATCGCGCGTCGGCATCTGGGCGCCGTTGACGGGTATCACGCGCGAAGAATTCGCGGCCGTAGTGAAACAGGAGGGCATATCCGACGTGGATGAAGAGGCATTCAGTCTCTGGTATCGGATGGCCGCTGGTTCCATGCGCCGCCTGATGCGCTCGCTCGATCTGCTCAAGGCGAAGCACGCCGGCAAGCGCGTCACGGAAAGGACTATCGAAGGCGTCGCGGGCCATCTGTTCGGCGTGAGCTTTGGAAAGGCGGCGGTATAAGCCTACATGAAATTTCTGCAACGGCTTTGGGCGGCGCGCGGCGAGACTGGTGACTCGGCCGCCGCCGCCCCCGAGGGGGAGGAAACTGTGAACGACCAGAAACTCAGCGCTCCGGCAGCGGAAGAGTGCGCGCAACGCCTTCGCGCGCTGCGCTCCAGTCACGCCGGCATCGCGGCGGAATCGCGAGAGGCCGAGAGCGCCTTCAAGCGGATGCAGGCGGAGATCACAGCGCTGAAGTCGCGGCTTGCCGATCGCGAGATCGAGGCGGCCCGCTCGGGCGCTTCCGCTCCCGTCGAGGGTTTCGAAGAGGAGCGCCAGCTCGCCTGCGCGGAGCGGCAGGGCCGCGTAATGGAGGCCCGTGTGAAGCTCTTCCGGGAACGAGTTGCCTCCAGCCAGGCCGAGATCGATGAGGCCGCCCGCAAGCTGAAGGCGGCATGGGCGGAGTTCGGCGAACAGAGCTACCGCCAGGCGCTGGCGCGCTTCCGCGAGGGGGCCGAACAGTTGCGCCAGCGCTATGCCGATCTGTTGGTGTGGCAGCAGTCGTTTGATCTCCTGCCGATTCCGGGCGTGCTCATCATCGAGGATGTGTCTGCGCAAGGATTAGACCGCATTCTGGTTAATTCGAGCATCGGAAAAGGCAACATGCAAAATCGGATCTGGGCGCCTTTCACCCGCGGGCTGCGCGATGAAATCGGCCGGCTGCGGTCCGAGCTGGAAGTCGGCACCCACGAACAATCTCAGGGAAAGGAGTAACTATGAAACCAACTAAGTTGCAGGCGAACACGCCAACCGAACAGGAGCTCTTGGGCCTGGTCGATAAGAAGCTAAATGAGAACCCCAAACTTCAATATCACGAGGCACTAAAACTCGTGGCATCCGAGCGGCGAGACCTCGATCGCCGCTATACGGCGCTCGGCCGCGGCATACTCACGGGACGCGACTAACGATTCAGCAGAAAGGAGAGAGCGACACAGTGAACGACCAAGAACGGCGTGCAAACGCCATTGACACGGGCGCGAATTATCACCCGCCCGCCAACACGCCGGCGCAAACCATTACGCCGACACCCGAAGCAATTGCGGCCCGCGATCTGCTCGACAAGGCTATGCCTGATTTGACAGGCGATGCACTTCTCGCCGCGCAGCGGCAACGAAAGGCGATCTGAAATGGCGGATCAGTCCGATAATTCCCAATTCAAACCCTGGTGGCCTACGGTGTCGCCAGACGGAAAGATGGTGCCTCCGCAACGGGAGGCCCCATCCGACCCGAAGGATGGCAAAGATGGCCGAGACCGAAAATAAGGCTGCGCAAATCGCGGCCTTCCTCAATAACGGCTCTTGGCAGATAGCTCCCGATCGGGAGCAAACCCGCCGCGCGCTCGTTGACTGCCTGGCCGTCATGCCGGCCGAACTGGTACGGCTACTCTTCACGGCGAACCGGCTGCTGGTAGTGGCGCCGCCCGCGGAGAAGGACGCCACAACCTACGCCTTCCGATTCCAGGCCAGCGGCGAAGGCGTGGAAACCCTCGTTGTTTTCCTGGATCGGCGGCTTGAGTCCTACGAGTACGAGGCCGTCCTCCCGATCGTTCGGCAGCGGCTTGCCGCTGCATGTGCCAGGCTGGCTGGCCTGGATCACGCGCGAGCCGAGCAGGTGGGCCAGATGGAAACGGAGAGGAAGCCGAGTTGAGATCCGTCAAACCGGCACGCCGCCCGCGGGCTTCGGTATGCCGGCCGCGGACGGCACTCCCGCTTCCCAAAGCCGCCCGCATAATCCGCCTACGGGATCTGCCGCGGGATGCCAAGGGCGCGCCAGATTTCTCCGCCATCCCGGTTAGCGATCCGCTCACCTTTGCCACGGCCGAAGTATGGCGGGCGTTCCTTGAGCGAGGCGGCCACCATCATGCATAAACGCCCCGCCATTCTACACGGCGCTTCGCAGGCTCGCTCGGCGGTCTCGCCGACGAGGGTAGGTGCCAGAAATAAGATGGGCCTCGCTGTAGGCCCTCTAAACGCGAAGTCTTACCAAAACAAGTGGCGGCTTTGCCTGATGTTGTGGCTGTTCTTGATTCCAGGGGGTGGAAGGATGCGAGGTGCTTCCGCCTAGCCCCGACGAGTACAGCCAACTGGAATCCCTGTCCGGCCTGGATGATCCGGCCGGTGATCCGTTTTTCGATAGCCCAGGCGAAAACGCCCTGGATGCCCTCGGCTTGTATCTGCGTGAGATCCGCAGCACTCCACCGCTTACAGCCGAAGAAGAAACAGCGCTCTTCCAGCAGATCGGGCGCGGCGACGGCGATGCCGAACGCGCTCGGCATGAGATTGTCACCAGAAATCTCCATTTGGTTGTGAATATTTCGAAACGCTATGCCGGATACGGGATGCCCCTGGAGGACGTGATTCAGGAAGGCAATATAGGCCTGATGGCGGCGGCGCGAGGCTTTGACTGGCAGCGCGGCGTGAGGTTTGCCTCTTATGCCACGGTCGCGATTCGTGGCGCCATAATCACCGCCCTCACTAACCGGGCGCACACGATTCGCGTCCCCAAGCATGCCTACAAAAAGATGGGCGGCACAGTGCGCGAGCCGCTCTCCCTCGACACGCCGCTCAATGAAGACGGCGGCGTTACCTTAGGTGAATCGATCACCGATGAAAATGGAGCATCGCCCTTCGAGGCCGCAGCCAGTCGGGCATTGACCAAGCGGATCGCTGAGACGCTGGGCACCCTTACACCTCGGGAGGCCGCGGTTCTTAGGATGCGTTTTGGACTGGACGGCGATGTTGAGTACACGCTTGAAATGGCGGCCGCCCAAATTGGCTTGACTCACGAACGCGCTCGGCAAATCGAGGCCAAGGCATTGCGGAAGTTGCGCCACCCGCGGCGGAGTTACCTGCTGCAATCCTTCTATTCTCATTTCAGCTACACACGTAAGGAGCGTTTCACAAATGTCGCTTGATTCCACCGCCGAATTACTGTTCCATATCGGAGCCGACTCCGACGAAGCGGAAGAGAACATTCAGCGCTTCCGCGCGCTGCTGGGGAAGGACCTAGACGACATCCGGGAGGAGTTCGCCGGATGGGCGGAAGAGGTGTTCGGCGAGCTGAAAACGGTTGAGGGCGCGCTAACCGCACTCACGGCCACTGCGGCAGCAGCCGCGGTTGGCATCGGCGGCCTGCTCATGGAGGCGACTCAGAAATACGAAGAGTATGTGGGAGAGGTAGTGCGCGCCTCCCAAATTACCGGCATCAGCACCGAACATCTATCGGGCATGGCATCGGCTGCGAAGCTGACGGGCGTGAGCATGGAGACCCTCACGCGCGGCCTGACCATGTTCGAAGCGAGCGTGGTTAAGGCCAACGAGGGCAGCCAGCAGCAGGCGCTCGCCTTCGACCGCCTGGGTATCACGGAGCGGCAGATCGCCGACGGCGAGAGAAACATCATGCCGCTGCTCGAAGCGGTGATGGACCGCTTCAAGGGCTTGGCCAGCGGCACGGAGCGCGCGGCGATCGCGCGCGACCTGTTCAGCCGCGGCGGCGCCGAAATGATGGCTTTTCTGAACCTCGGATCTGAGGGGCTACGCAAGATGGAGGAAGAGGCCGCAAAACTCGGCCTTGCGGTTGGCGACAAGGACAAACAAGCCTTCCTCCAGTCCCAGGCGGCGATGAACACGCTGAAAGAGACCATGGAGGCATTCTCGGTAGCAATCGGCCGAGAGGTGCTGCCGTACATGACGAAGATCACGGCCTTCCTAGTCGCAATGCCGGAGATGGCGTCAAAGGCCGCATACGTATTCACGCACCTCGGGGAGATCATCCTAAACGGGATGACCATGACCAAAGCGGAACTGGATGCCTATAAAAGTCAGTTCGACTTCGCCGAGATCGTGCGCAACGCGGAGGACGAGCTGAACAAGCTGGCCGAGGTGATGGCGGCCAATGGCGAGGGCGGCAAGGACTTCCTCGCGCCGATGGAGGATGGCGTCGACAAGCTTACCGCGGCCGAGCGAAAGTACATCGACCACATCCAAGAGGAGACCAAGAAATTTATCGAAGAGCAGGACAAGGCCGAGGGGAAAATGCTGGCGGGCGCGCGCAAGCTCTATGAGGCGCAACAGGCGGACGCGTTCGAGCAGGCGGGCGCGTTATTGCGCCTGAGAGGAATGATCGACCAGCTTCAGCACTACCCCCGCCACGTCGAGCCGATCCACATGGACCAGAGCTTCGACCAGATGAAGCAGTCGATCAAGACCGTCAGCGATGAAGAGGCGCGCCTGGCGGAACGGTTCGACGCCGAGTCGAAGCGCATGGCCGAGGCCATCACTCGAGTGCAGCGGTCGCATGAGACGGCCTATGAGCGCCTGGCGGCCGAATACCAGGAGGATCTGGCTCGCTACGGCTACGCCGAAGAGGCCAAGGCCGTGCAGGCAGTCAAGGGCACGGGCCGAGAGCAGCAGGTTGAAGAGCAGTTCGCCGCGATGCGCGCGGCGCTGCTTACCAAGTACGGCAACGATCTGCAGCAGCTCTACAATTCCACCGGCTGGCATGGCGTATTCGGCTCAAAGTTCGGCGAGATGCTGAAGGGCAATGAAGCCTTGATGCGTGAGTGGGCAACCTCCGCCGATCAGGCGCTCTTGCTGGTGCGCAATTCATTCGCCATGCTCGGCCAACAAGGGCGGCAGGCTTTCGACCAGTTTGCGGACGGAATGGGGCAAGGAATAGCACAAGCCATCGTCTATAGCAAGTCGATCACACAGGCGATGCGAGCAACGGTAGCAGCTACGCTCGAATCAATCGCCGCAAAGGACCTGGTACTAGCTCTCGACGCGACCGCGTGGGGATTCTACGATTTGGCGATGGGCGATTATGCCGGCGCTGCGGCGGCATTCGAGGCCGCAGCGCTCTTCGGCGTGGTAGGCGGCGCGGCGGCCGTGGCGGGCCGGTTTGCCGCGCCCAGCTCGCAGACCGGCGCGGGGTCGCAGCAGGGGCGCGCGGGCGCGGCAGCGGGCGGCTATAGCGGCGGCCCCGGCGCGAGCGCCCCGATCCAGCAGGCTGGCCCTGGCGTGCATGTGTACGTCCAGGGCAATCTGGTCGGCTGGAACAACATCGACGAGCTGGCCAGCGCCATCAACGATGCAGTGCTCAATCGCGATGTGACGCTGACGGCGACGAATACCACAACCGGCGTGCAGGTGGTGCATGGATAATTGCTCGCAACTCGCATCCGAAGTGGAACGGTTGGCTGAGATCGAAAAGCAAGTGGCCCCGCTCCGCGCGGCCCTGGCCGAGTTAGCGAAGAGTGTCGGGGCGCCCGCCAATGTTCAGGATATGTGCGGCGTAGTCCAGAAACCCAATCCGTGGGACCGGAGGCGCGACTAAGGTGGCCTACAATCCGTGCGGCAGCGCACCCAATAAGCCGGACACGCCCGCCCCGTGTTTTACGCTGCGAGCCGATGATCGGCGGCACATCTGGGTTCTGGTTGCGGGCCTCCGCTGGGCGGAACAGGAGTTCGGCCCAGTCAATGCGTTCACTCAGTCGATCGCCGGCGCGATTCGCGAGTTCGAGGCTTACCGGCCGGCTGAGCATGCGGACGCGAAGCCGCCAACCCTCACGCTGCGGGCCGGCGGACTGGCCCATTTCAGGCTTCTAATCGCGGCCTTGCGATGGTCCGAGCGGCAATATGGCGTGCGCGACACCTTTACGCAGCAGATCCGCACCGCCGTGCGCGAGTGTGAAGTTTACCGGCAGACCCAAGGAATAGATAAGGAGGTAAGGCGGCCACACTCAGACTTGCGCTGGCCGCGGTTCTAACCCCGGAAGTCCCACCTTCGGCAAAACGAGCGTGCTGCGCAAGCGGCACGCTCTTGGTGTCTGGTGGGACTGTCGCTGCGGCGTTTGCAAAATAATGTGGTCCATTTTGCAAAATAACGTGTCCCGCTCTAAGCCGGCTACTCGTAGCGCAGAACTTCGGCCGGCGCGATCTTCGTGGCCTTGCGGGCGGGATAGAGCGTGGCCAGGAAGCTGACGAGGATGGCGGCGGCCGGCACCCAGATGGCGTCGATCCAGCGCGGATCGAAGGGCACGAAGCTCATCGAATAGACTTCCTGCGGCAGGCTGATCCAGCGGTATCGGTTCGCGAAATAGCTGAGACCGTAACCGACCACCAGGCCGATCACGCTGCCTACCACCCCGATGAGCACGCCCTGCGTCATAAAGATACGGCGGATCTGGTTCTGCCGCGCGCCCATGGACATGAGCACGGCGATATCGCGGTACTTCTCCATCACCATCATCACGAGCGTGATAAAGATGTTCAGCGCGGCCACCAGTTCGATCAGGCCGATGGTGATCATGGTGACGCGGCGTTCCATGTTGAGCGCGCCCAGGAGTTGTTTGTTCCGCTCCTGCCAGGTGGTGGTGGTGAATTTCGGTCCGACCACTTTTTCCACCGCCTTGGCAATTTCCGGCGCGCGGTTCATATCGTCAACGTTCAACTCGATTTGATTGACTACGTCGCCCAAGCCGAGGGCTTTCTGCGCGGCCGGGATGGAGGTGTAGGTCCAGCTTTCGTCGAAATCGTAGAAGCCGGTTTCGAAGATGCCGCTGATTTTGAAGGGGAGGATGAGGGGGCTGGGGCCGAATACGGTCAGGTCGCCCTGGGGGGATACCAGCTTCACGCGGGAGTTCAGCAGCATGCCGGTGTTTTCCAGCATGCGGGAGCCGATCAGCAGGCCCGGAGGATCGGCGTGCGGGTCGCGCAGGCGGTCGATGGAGCCGGATTTCAGGTGCGCGAGGGCGCTGCTGATAGAAGTTTCCGCGGTAATATCCACGCCTTTCAAAACGGCGCCGGTGGCTTGCGGGCCGCCGGTGACAAACACGTAGGAATAGAGGGCCGGGGCGACAGCCGTGACGTGCGGCACCTGGCGGAGCTTGGCCGTCATTTCGCGGTAATTTTCGATGCCTTCGGCCGGGTCTTTCGACATCACGTTGATGTTGGCCATGGCGCCCAGCAGATTGCGCTGCAGGGTGTTGCGGAATCCGTTGTTCACGGCCAGCGCGATGATGAGCGCCATCACTCCGGCGGCCACACCGGCAATGGAAATGATGGTGATGACCGAGATCACCTTCTCCTTGCGGTGGGCCTGCAGGTAGCGTTGGGCGACGAAAAGTTCGAAACCGGCTTTCATTTCACACCTGGCACGTCACACCTGCCAGTTCACGCCTGGTCCAGCTCGCGCAGCCGGTCCGCCAGTCCGATGGGCCCTTCCGGGCGCAGCAGCGGGAAGAGAATCACGTCGCGGATGGTGCGCGAGCCGGTGAGGATCATGGTCAACCGGTCGATGCCGATGCCCTCGCCGCCGGTGGGCGGCATGCCATAAGCCAGCGCGCGGATATAGTCTTCGTCCATCCGATGGGCCTCTTCGTCGCCGCGCTCCCGCATGGCGAGCTGCGTCTCGAAGCGGCGGCGCTGCTCCCGCGGATCGTTCAACTCCGTATAGGCGTTGCCGATCTCCATGCCCGCGCACAGGATCTCGAAGCGCTCCACGAATGCCGGCTCGTCCGGCTTGTTCTTGGAGAGCGGCGACGTTTCCACGGGGTAATCGTAGATGATCGTGGGCTGGATGAGTTTATCTTCCACGTGGCGTTCGAACAGATCGGCCAGGGCCTCGCCGGCGGTGGTCTTATCGGAGTGGCGCAAGAGCCACTCCGCATCGGATACCTCGGCCGGCGTGGGGCGGTCCGGCCCCTCCCAATATTGGACGAGGGCTTCCCGCATGGTGTGCCGTTCGACGCGCGCAAAATCGATTTTCCGGCCTTCGAATTCCACTTCGGTTCCGCCGGTGACGTCGATGGCCGCCTGGCGAAGCAGTTCGGCCGAGAGATCCATCAAGCCCCGGTAGTCGGTGTACGCCTGGTAAAACTCCAGCATGGTGAATTCGGGGTTGTGCTGCTTCGAAAGGCCTTCGTTGCGGAAATTGCGATTGATTTCGTAAACGCGCTCGAGGCCGCCCACCACCAGGCGCTTGAGATACAGCTCGGGGGCGATGCGCAGGTAGAGATCGATATCGAGCGTGTTGTGATGGGTGACGAACGGGCGGGCCGCCGCGCCGCCATAGAGCGGCTGCATCATGGGAGTTTCCACTTCGATGAAGCCGCGGGCTTCGAGCTGGCGCCGCAAAGAGGAGATCAGCCGGGCGCGCGCCACGAACACCTTGCGCACTTCCGGATTGGCGATCAGGTCCAGATAGCGCTGGCGGTAGCGGGTTTCCACGTCTTCCAGGCCATGCCACTTTTCCGGCAGGGAAAGCAGAATCTTCGATAGAAAATCGAGCGCCTCCACGTGGACGCTCAGCTCTCCGGTGCGGGTGCGGAAGAGGTAGCCTTCGGCGCCCACAATGTCGCCGTTATCGAGAGCCTGGAAGAGCTGGAACGCGCGATCGCCCACGGCGTCCTTGCGCACGTAGATCTGCAGGCGCTCGCCATTCTGCTGCAGGTGCGCGAAGCCGGCCTTGCCCATCAGCCGCTTGGTCATCACCCGCCCGGCGATGCGCACGCGCGGCGCCGTTTCCGCCGGGCCTAGCTCCTCGGCGGATTTAGAGCCGTACGCCGCCAGGATTTCGGGCAGAGTGTGCGTGAAATCGAAGCGGCGGCCGTAAGGCAGAAAACCCAGCGCCTCGATTTCGCGCGCGCGGCACAGGCGCTGCTTGAGCAATTCGTCTTCCAGGGACAATAAACTCTCCTTAGCGGTGATTCCCGAATGATCAGGTCCGGTTGCGGGGTCTGCTTTTATTATCACCCGGAGGACAGGATCGAGCGAGCGCGGGTCCGAGAGCAGTGGGCGAGCTAACCCCTGCTAATCTTGATGTAGATGCGGAACAATGCGTTATGCAAAGCAGGCGAATTAACTCCGCCCATCCGCGAAGCCTTCGAAAGCGTTCTCGGACGCCGGCTTGGCGATGACGAAGCAGTGAGCATCCACGCCTATCCACCCAGGCCGGCCCCCACGGGCCAGGAGCGCGCGGACGCATACCGGCGATTGCTGGAAGCCGGCGAGAAATTCGCGCAACGGGTCAAGAATGTTCCCGAACAGGAGATCGATGCCGCCGTCGATGAAGCGGTGGATTACGTTCACCGCCACCCGGCGTGAGGATTGCGGTCGACACGGGTATACTCGTTCGCGCCAACGTGAAGGCGACCGGGCCGGCACGGGAACTTCTCCCGCGGATTGCGAGTGGAGGGCACACCCTCCTTTTGTCGCCGTTTGTTCTGGAGCAGATCAGACAGGTTCTAGCGTATCCACGGATTCAAAAACTGTATGCACTCACAAACATGGAAATTGAATCCTTTGTGCAGTCACTCGAAAACGCGGCCGAGTTGGTCAACCCGGTAGTGAGAGTTCCTGTTGTCCTGGCAGATCCGACCGACGATCCAGTACTCTACACGGCGGTGGCTGGTCGGACGGATGTTCTTTGCGCCCTGGACAGACATTTCTATCACCCTGCGGTGCTGGCGTTCTGCAGGGATCGGGGAATTGAAATCATGAGCGATGTTGAGCTTCTGAAAAAGCTTCGTGATACGTGATACTCGCAACCTTCCAAATACCGGCGATATTGCCGACCCTGTCAAGACGGAACAGTGTTGCCAAATTACCAGTGAGGTGGTGTGTAATGTAAAAATGATCGATTGGGCGGTCGTTTGTGCAACACTCCTCGGCCCTGTGTTGGCGGTGCAACTCCAAAAGTATCTGGAACGCTGGCGCGAGGAAAGCGAGCGGCGACACAGGGTTTTCAAGACTCTGATGGCGACCCGGGCAGCACGGCTTTCGCCTGCCCACGTTGAGGCGCTTAACCTGATTGACCTCGAATTCCCGGGCTCTCGGAAGCACTTCAAGAGAGTGCGGAGTGCGTGGAAGGCCTATTTTGCTCATCTCGACGAAAAAAACCCTCAGGACGCCCAGCTTCAGGCCGTTTTCTTCGCAAAGCGAAATGAGCTTTTCACGGACCTTCTGTACGAAATGGCGACGGCGCTCAAGTACGATTTCGATAAAACCCAGATCAGCAGGGACATGTATTCGCCCCTTTTCCACGAGAATCTGGAGGCCGATCAGCAAACGATAAGGGCGAAGCTCGTTGAGATTCTTACGGGCAAGGCGGCCCTTCCTATGGCCGTCGTGCGGTTTCCGTCCGAGCCTGAAGCCACAGCGGCACAAGCCGAATATTTAAAGCTGATGGCCGAGCACCTGAAGGCAGAAAGGCCATGGCCGATAACAATCGTTGGCGAGGAGGCGCAGGGTAAGGTGATTCCGATGCGGCAACCGGAAAAGAACGATTCCCCAACACAGCAAGCCGCGGGAAGCGGAACGTGAAGAGAGAGTCTCCCGTCTCTTGCCGCGGCTTTCACGCCGGCACGGCGCTCACTTCCAGCACGATCTCTCCGTTCGGCGCGCCTTTCTCGATCGTCAACGTCTTCTGCACACCGCCCTCGAAATAGCTGCGTTCGATTTTCTCGGGCGCCGTCAGGCCGAGGGCCATGCGCACGGGTGTCTCCGTAATCGCGTCCATGCGCAACCGGATTTTATCCGACTTGCCGATCGACTGCTTCTGGTCGTCGCCGGCTTTTTTGATGGAATCCGTGATGGCGCCGCAGCCCAGGTTGGTCACGGCTCCGAGAATCTGGGGCAACTGGCCGGTGGCGACACCCAGGCCAGTGCTCAAAAGCGTTGTGAACACCTGAATCAGGGCCTTCTCCAAGGCGGAATGGACATCGCTTTCCGTGATTTCGATCTCCAGAATGGTCTCGCCCTGCACTTCCTCTTTGAATAGCCCGGAATCGAAGAAGTCGCCCAGGTCGCGCCGCAGAGCGGTTTGCGGGCGCAGATCGAGCGGCATCACGGTGGCTACCGAGGGCGCGCCGGAGCGGGGATAGAGCAACGTGGCCGCCAGCGCGTTTCTTTTTGGCTGGCCATCGGCGGCAGGTTTCGGCTGCTCGCCCGGAAGCAGGCCGGTAAATGGGACGGTCACACTCTCTACTTTCACGATCAACACTTTTTTGAGCATTCCGCAATCCTTGGAGCCGGGCCTTCGGGCGGAGTCCGGATAGCTCCGGATACCGGGCCGCTTTGACTTTTTCCCGCCGGCGTCCTACCATTCCGCATTGAAGCTCCTTATTTTTACAGACATTCACAATGACTGGAAGGCGCTCGACCGCCTTCTGGAAACCGAGGCCGATTACTATATCGCGGGCGGCGACCAGGTGACCTGGGAGCGCGGCCTGGAGCGCTGCGGCGAACTCCTGCAAAAACGCGCCGGGCGGATGTACGTGCTTCCGGGCAACCACGAATCCACCGCCGATGTGGCGAACCTGTGCGCCCGTTACGGCCTGCACGATTTTCACGAAAAGCACTTCACGGCCGGCAGGTGGCAGGTGGCCGGATTGGGCTATTCCAATCCCACGCCGTTCCATACGCCTGGCGAATACAGCGAAGTGCAACTGGCCGAGCGGTTGGAGCGCTTCGCCGAACTGAGGCCGCTGGTGCTGGTGTGCCACGCGCCGCCCTACGACACGGAGCTCGATCAGATCCGGCCCGGCCTGCATGCCGGTTCCACGGCCGTCCGCGAATTCCTCGAAAAGCGCCAGCCGGAGTACTTTTTCTGCGGGCACATTCACGAGGCTGAGGGACGCCGGATTCGCATGGGGGGCACGCTGGCGGTGAATGTCGGCAAGAAAGGGTATTTGCTAGAATTAGATTAAATCCATGACAACAGAAGAGTTAGACAGAGAATACCTGCCCCTCCGCGAACAGGCGCAAGCCGTGCGGAGGTATCTTTGACGCCCCCGCCCAAAAACAAAAACTAGCCAGAATCGAAGAGCAGATCGCCCAGCCGGATTTCTGGAGCCAGCCCGAAAAAAGCCAGAAAGTGATGCAGGATCGCAAGCGGCTGGAGCAGACCATCGCTAGCGACGACCGCATCCGCACGCTCACCGACGACCTCGACACGCTGTTCGAGCTGCTGCGCGAGGGCGAAAACGTGAACGGCGATATCGAGCGGGAAATGCGCGAATACGCCGCTCTGCTGGAGAAAGTGGAAACGGCCATGCTGCTTTCCGGCGAAAACGATGCCCGCAGCGCCATCATGACGATCCATCCTGGCGCCGGCGGCACCGAAAGCCAGGATTGGGCCGAAATGCTGCTGCGCATGTACCTGCGCTGGGCCGAGCGCGAGGGGTTTCAAACCATCATCACGGATCGGCTGGAGGGAGAAGGCGCGGGCATCAAATCGGTCACCTTCGAGGTGAACGGGGAAAACGCCTACGGGCTGCTGCAGTCGGAAATCGGCGTGCACCGCCTGGTGCGGATTTCGCCCTTCGATGCCAACGCGCGGCGGCACACCTCGTTTGCCTCGGTGTTCGTGTACCCGCAGGTGGATGACGAAATCAAAATCGAAATCCGGCCCGAAGATATCCGCATAGACACGTTCCGCTCCTCCGGCGCGGGCGGCCAGCATGTGAACATGACCGATTCGGCCGTGCGCATTACCCACTTCCCTACGGGCATCGTGGTGCAATGCCAGAACGAGCGCTCGCAACACAAAAATCGCGATAGCGCGTTCAAGCAGTTGCGCGCCCGGCTCTACGAATTCGAGCTGGAGAAGAAGCGCGAACAGACGCGCAAGACCGAAGATTCGAAGTTGGATATCGACTTCGGCAGCCAGATCCGCAATTATGTGCTGGCCCCCTACCGGCTGGTGAAAGACCTGCGCAGCAGGCTGGCGATTGGAGATGTAGATAGCGTGCTCGATGGCAACCTGGAGCGGCTGATCCACGCCTACCTGGTGTGGCGCAAGACCGGAAAAACGGCGGGAGACGGCAAGGACGAGCTGCCGGAGTGAATTCCCTCGTTCCGAGCCGCGGCCTTCAGGAAGCGGTATCCCGCGCCGCGGCCCTGATTCGCTCCGGCCGTCTGGTAGCCTTTCCCACCGAAACCGTCTACGGACTGGGAGCCAATGCGCTCGACGCGGAGGCTGTAGAGCGCATTTTCGCCGCCAAGGGCCGGCCCCGCGCCAGTCCATTGATTGTTCATGTCGATTCCATCGAGATGGCGCGCAGTTTGGCGGCGGAATGGCCGCCGAGCGCGGAGACGTTGGCGCGGCGTTATTGGCCCGGGCCGCTGACCTTGGTGTTGCCCAAGCGAGATATGATTCCGGACATCGTGACCGCCGGGCTGGCTACGGTCGGTTTGCGAATGCCTGCGCATCCGCTCGCGCTGGAACTGATCCGGCGGGCAGGCGTGCCTATTGCAGCCCCCAGCGCCAATCGCTTTACCGAGCTCTCACCCACCTTGGCGGAACGCGTAGCTGAATCGCTGGCCGATTGCGTGCTTGACGGCGGGCCTTCGCAGGTGGGGATTGAGTCTACGGTTCTGTCCTTGGCCGGTGATCCGATGCTGCTGCGTCCGGGCATCATTCCTCTGACGGAAATCCAAGCGCTCATCGGCCCGGTGCGCCCCGCCGCCGAGACTTCCCAAACCGCCCATCTCTCTCCGGGCATGCACCGGCGGCACTATCGTCCCAAAACCCCACTCTATCTCCTGTCGCCCGGCCATCAGCCGCCTGCGGGGCGAGGAGTATCCCTCCGCATCGGCCGGGAGATGCCGGCCGAACCGCGTCAATATGCGGCGGTACTGTACGAGACGCTGCACCGGCTCGATTTAGAGGGCTTCGACTGGATCGGTGTCGAGCCGCCCCCGGATTCGCCGGAATGGGCGGGCGTACGCGACCGGCTCGAGCGGGCGGCCTCGCAAGCGGATTAAACCAACCGCGGAAGTGATCCCGCCCTCATAAATTCCGCCGCCGCGTCGATAAGGAGTACATAGCCGGCAAGAGGCCGGCCCAGAACACTTGAAAGGATTTCTTCATGATTTCTCTGCAAACCAACGTTGCTTCGCTTGTCGCGCAGCAAAATCTGAACGTCGATCAGGCGTTTCAGACCCAGACGATTACGCAGTTGACGTCCGGCTACCGCATCAACTCTTCCGGTGATGATGCAGCCGGCCTGGCGGTTGCCAATGGCGATCGGGATCAGGTCGCGCAATTGACGCAAGGCGTCGCCAACGGCACCGACGCCGTGGCGCAGCTCCAGATCATGGATGGCGGCATGAGCAACATCTCGCAGATTCTGGACCGGCTGCAGACGCTGGCCACCGAATCTGCCTCGGGCGCGTTCACCGGCAATCGCACCACTCTGAACAACGAATTTCAGACCGATATTCAGGAACTTGACCGCCAGGCGCAGTCGATCGGCCTCAACACGGGCGGCACTTTTGCCAAGGACCTGTCGATTTACCTGGGCGAGGGCAGCGGCAGTCAATCCGTCTCCAATGCCGTTGTGAATGTCGATTTGTCCACTGCCACCGTCGATTCCACAAGCCTGGGACTGACCAACAACCAGGCGGTGAACGCCAACACCTACGACCTTGGCTCCTCGAGCGCCACCAGCGTGTCGAGTATCATTTCCGACGCCGCGAACCAGGCGCAAAACATCGCTAATTCCAACAGCGCCGAATCGGCCGTTTTCACCTTTGCCGGGCAGGGGTTCGGCGGCAACAACGCGGTTTCGGTCACCGTCAATCTGGCTGGCGTCACAGACACCAATAGCCTTGTGACGGCAATCAATGCCGCGATTACCAACCAAGGGAACGAAAGCTCCGCGGCGGATGCGGCACTCAAGGCGGCCGGGATCACCGCCTCGATTGTCACCGATTCCAATGGCAATCAGAAGTTGGCCTTCAATTCGCGAAACGCCTTTCAGGTTACCGCCGGCGACAACATGGCCAACGCCCTGATGGGCAACTTCAATATTTCCGGCCAAACGGTAAATGGCCAAACGGCAACCGTGGCGACCGGGCAATCGGCGGACTCGACTGCCACGGGCACGACAGACCTGACCAGTGGAATCAATGCCAGCACCAACAACATCGTGCTCACGTTCACGAACACCGCCACTTCCGGAGGCATTGGCGGAACCTCGTCGAATACCGTGACTCTAAACCAGAACTACACCAGCGCCGCCGCCGTGGCCCAGGCAATCCAATCCCAGATTGATAACAGCGCCAACCTGAAGAACGCGGGACTCAGCGTGTCGGTGGTCAACAATAAACTGCTCATCAGCAGCCGCGACGGGCAGATCAAGGTTGAAGAAGACGACGCTAGCAGCGGCACTACCTTGGGCTTGCCGGGCGCTGCCAGCCCCACCGGTACCGCCACCGCAACCACAAACGGCACCAGTTATGCCACCTACGTAGCCAGCGGCGTGAATCAATTAGGCTCCGCCGGCAGCGCCACGGACCTGGACTTCACCTCATTGGCCAACACCGGTGACAGCCAGAACATCACGATCACGGCTGACGATTCCACCGGAGTGGCGCATTCCTATACCGTGACACTGAGCAAGGCTAACGGCGATACCAGCACTGCCGCCGCGGTCCAGGATATCAACTCGCAGTTGCAGGCTTCCGGCAACTCGACCCTGCAGCAGATCACCGCGGTCGTCTCGAATGACGGCGGCGCCCAAAAAATCAACTTCATCAGTAATCTGAGCAACTTTTCCATTTCGGTTGCCAGCGGAACGGGCGGCGAGGGCATCTCCGTTCCCTCCAGCACCGGGGCTTTGGACAGCCAGAACGCCAAGGTCTCCTCAACTCAGGTGGGTGCCGGCGGCTCGGTCGACATCTCCACACAAGCAGGCGCCGAGGCCGCTGTCGCCGCCATCGGCAACGCCGTGCAGGCGCTGGGCAGCGCGCAGGCCGCGGTGGGTAAAGGCGAGAACCAGTTGAATTACGCCATAAACCTGGCCAACTCGCAGATCACCAACATTTCCGTCGCCGAGTCGGACATCATGGATGCCAACGTGGCGCAGGAAGCCGCCAACCTCTCCAAGGCCCAGGTCTTGAACCAGGCCGCTGTGGCGGCCATGGCTCAGGCCAATTCCGCTCCTCAGGTGGTTTTGAGTCTCCTGAGGGGTTAACCTAACCCCTGACCGGCCGGCAGCGTCGCAAAGGGGCGCGCCCGGCCGGCTGAACCGCTAAAGTTCGAGGCCGAATCGGACGATAGATCCTTCGGCCTCGGAGTTTTTTATGGGCAGCGTTTCCAATTCGCTTTCGAGCATTACCAACCCGATTACGGTGGAAGGATCGAGCGGCACCGGCGGCATCTTCACCGGTACCAGCCAGTTCTCTTCGGAATTCCAAAGCGAGATCAGCCGCGAGGTGCAGATTGCCGATCTGCCGATCCAGATGCTGCAGAATCAGGTTACTTCCCTGCAGAGCCAGTCTTCCGCCCTCGCCACCCTCAATACCGATTTCACTTCCTTGCAGACCGCCGTCCAGGGAATCGCCAATGCGCTCGATGGATCTTCCTATGCGGCGGATGTATCGAATCCTGGCGTGGTCAGCGCAACTCTGGGTACCGGCGCCACGCAAGGCGTATATAACATTCAGGTCGAAAATGTCGGGTCTTACCAGACGAGCCTTTCCACGAACACCTGGAATTCGAGCGGATCGACACCCAATACCTACACTCTGGTTGTCGGCAGTCAGACCTACCAGTTCACACCAACTGACAACAGCGCGGAGAGTGTGGCGGCCGCGATCAATGCCCAGTTCGGGAACCTGGTGCAGGCCACGGCGGTGAACGTGGGTTCGGCGAGCAGCCCGGACGAACGGATCTCACTCCAAAGCACCTCCTTGGGCCCCACGACCGTGGACCTGCAGCTCAACGGGCAGTCCCTACAAACGCAGCAGAACCCGCCCGGTTCGCTGGCGCAGTACGTCGTGAACAACTCCGGCATTACGGTTTCGAGTAATACGGATACGGTCACAATTTCTAACGGAATCACGTTAAACCTTCTTGGTGCCGGCTCGGCGAGCGTCACTGTGACGCAGCCCATTTCCGTCCTGAGCAACGCGCTGCAGTCGTTCGTGACAGCCTACAACCAGTGCGCCACCGATCTCAATGCGCAACGCGGCCAGAGCGGAGGGGCCATCCAGGGGCAGGCTATCGTAAATGAACTCCAGCAGGCGCTCAATTCGATCGCCGGATACTTCAACACCGCCAATCCCTCCGCGGCCGTGAACAGCTTATCCAGCCTCGGCATCGGCATGTCTACCACCGGCCAGATGAGTTTTGACGAGTTGACCTTTGCCGGCGCCGAGCTGGACGGCTCCGCCGTTGTAAACGCCTTTCTCGGTTCGGCCACCAGCGGGGGCTTCCTGGAAACGGCCACCAATGCCTTAAACAATCTGCTGGAGCCCGGCTCCGGTCTCCTCACCACCGAGCAGTCGAACGATCAAACACAAATCACTAACTTACAAAGTCAGATCACCTCGGACCAGGCAAACGTCAGCGCCATGCAGTCCAGTTTGCAAAACCAATTGGCGCAATCGGACGCGGCCATTGCCGAACTGGAGCAGCAGTATTCGAGTCTCACGCAGATGTTCGCGGCCGAGAATACGGCCAACCTGCAAATTGCCAATGGAGTGTAAGCTGCAAGAAGCGATTCGCCAGGCGATCGTCTGCCGCGAATACGAAAAAGCGAGAAGACTGTGGGCCGAGTACGTGGGCGCCCTGCGCGGTGAGTTCGAACGTGGCGCTCTCACGCGGGCGCGCATGGAAGAAGCTTGCGGACTGTTCGAATGGGCCCGCGTGACCATGCTCTGCCAGCGGGCTCACATCCAGCAGCGCCTCCGCGGGTTGCAGGCGGCCGGCGCTTACTGCCGGCCGGCCGGGCTACCCAGGCAAGGCGCCTCGTTTAGCGGAAAGCTGTAAGCTGAAAGCTGATCGCTGACAGCTAAAATGCGCACCATCTCCAAACGCACCCAGTATGGCCTCAAGGCCGTTTTGAATCTTGCCCGGCGGTATGGAGAAGGACCGGTTCTCATCGCCACCATCTCGCAGGAAGAGGCGATCCCCATCAAATTTCTGGAGTTGATTCTGCTGAACCTGAAAAGCCGCGGCCTGCTGCGCAGCAAGACCGGCAAAGGCGGCGGATACGAACTGACCCAAGCCCCGGCGGAGATCGCGATCGGTTCCCTGATTCGCATGATGGAGGGGCCGCTCGCTCCTCTTCCTTGCGCCAGTGAGACGGCTTACCGGCCCTGCGAGGAATGTCCCGATGTGGAGCGCTGCGGGGTCCGTATTATTATGCGCCAGGTGCGCGATGCCATGGCCGAAGTTTTGGACCAGACTACGCTCGCCGATCTGCTGCGCCGGATCGATGAATTGTCCCCTCCCCAGCCTTCCAAAGAGCCGCTGATGTATTACATCTGAGCGAGTACGCCGCGGGGAGCGAGCCTATAATCGAAGAATGGTGTCTCAAATGACTGCGAGCGTCCGAAAAATGGGCATAGGTGTGTGCTGCCTTCTGTGCTCCCTTTTGCTCGGGTTGGCGGTTGCGGCGCGCGCCGATGTGCCCACGGCAAAGCTGACCATTCGCGTGCTGAACGACAGCAACCGGCCGATCGATCGCGCCAGCGTGATCGTCCGTTTCGTCGAAGGGCGGGCCTATCTCAAATTCGGCAAGAAAATCCGCGAAACTTATGAGCTGCGCACCAATCAGGAAGGCGAAGCCAGCATCCCGGAAATTCCCCAGGGCAAGATTCTGATCCAAGTAATCGCCCACGGCTACCAAACCTTCGGCCAGACCTTCGACGTCCGCGAAGAAGAGCGCACCTTCGAGATCAAGCTCAATCCGCCGCAAAAACAGTACTCCACCTACCAAAACAAATAGCCCGGCCCGCTGAGTCGCGCCAAGCGATCCGCGGCCAAAAGCCCCGCTCGCCGTACGAACCCCGACAAGGCGTCCCGCGCCGCCAGCCGATTCCCTTCAGCCACGGCACAGCATGCCGGCGAACCCGGCATCGATTGCCGCTACTGCGGAGCGCTACGTGCGGCCCCGCGACAAGGTGTTCGACATGAATTATCAGTCTCAATCATCGGCCTTGAAGTCGCGCATCGGCGAAAGCGCTTCCTGCTCTATCGGATCCGGCACGAGCTTTCGCAGCCGCGCCATCGCCTGGTTCACGCGCGCGCTCCACATGTCCCGCTCGCCCGTGAAATAGGGGATCACCTTCTGTCCGAAACGCTTTTCCTCCGGTGTCTCTTTCGCTTTCTCGAGCGCGGCCAGGGACTCGTCGCGCTTTTGCTTCAGGGCCAGCATTTCCTTCAGGTCGGCCTTGAAAATGGCGCCCACCACATCCAGAGGCACGCCGCCGTGCATCGTGCGCGACATCTGGCCGAACAGGTCGCCCGGCTCAGGCCCTGCATCGCTGAACAGGCCGCGATTCTGCGCAGGTTTAAGTTTCGTGGGTTTAGCCGCGAGGCCCGATTTTAATTGTGCGGCGAGCTGGTCGCCCAGTAGCCTGTCGGCGCCCCGCTGGGCGTCTACTGGGCTTTGGCGCTCGGTTCCGGCGTCGAAGAATCCGGCTTGCTCGGGTACATCCGGTCGAACTCCGCCTCCAGCGCCTTCCGGCCGCCGGCCAGCCATGCCCGGTACAGGCCTACCGCTGGCCCTGGTTCCCCGATCGATTTCTGCTCGTCCATCGCCAAAAACCTCCCTACCGCCGGCTGGCTCCCCAGCCGCTGCCGGAGAAATTCCCGTGCCCAGCATTCCATTCCCCCGCGCTGGAAGTTCTCCCACTGAAGGCGTTCCTGCGGACCTTGCGGAGGGGGGCCTCCGCTGAAGAAGCGCGGCCCTGGCAATCGCTCTATGAATAACGGGCTCGTTCCTGGCATCGACGAATCTGAGTATATTTTCCGCTCCCTGCGGCCCATGGCGCAAGGTCAGGGTAGCGGCATAGTGTTCCAGAAAGTCGATGGCCATCTTCCGACTGAGTCCCAGCTCGCCGAATTTGCCGGCCGCGAGCTTGGCCCCAATCTCATTTGCCTGCTCCACCGGATCGTCGGAATAGCCCAAGCTCCTCAGTGCTCGCCGCGCCAGCGGGTTGCCCGCGCTCGCGGTATCGATGGCGTCCGCCAGGTCCGAAAGATGGTTGGCCGTTTGGAGGGCTTGTCAAGTATTTTGTGTAAACGCCATCTCCGTCGGCTTTCGGTAAGTGAGTTTCGATCATTTGAGTCGGTCTTTATCCCCCTCTATTTCCCCGTTTTCCTCCTGGATTCCATG
>Ga0070737_10000850_pt1 | contig 53474 bp, 49 predicted proteins | sample Coa_R1_10_FD_66438 | JGI IMG/M metagenome (GOLD analysis project Ga0070737, IMG submission 66438) | Surface soil microbial communities from Centralia Pennsylvania, which are recovering from an underground coalmine fire - Coalmine... | ecosystem: Environmental > Terrestrial > Soil > Unclassified... | reverse complement strand
CATTCCGCATTCTGATCTGCATTCCCCAGCGGCGTGCCTATCCAGCACCTCCCATTTTCAGGATCATCTTGCATTAGAAACAAGTCCCGTTTCAGGTTCATCTTGCATTGGACAATTCTCCGGCCGGAACCCTACCGCGAGACATGCTACAATTGCGCTTTATGCTCATCACCGTCGCCCGGCACCATCATCACCATCTCCACGCCTTCACGCGACGGGCGGTGTTCTGATTCGGAATCAAACCGAGTGAATCGATGCCCGCCGCGGGGAGCTAACGGCCCCGGGCGGGTTTTTTATTGCCGGCAGCCACGCCGCTGCCCCGGAACGAAGGAAACTAAAAAGGACGAATGAATCTCGATTTTCAAAAATCCGACGGCCTGGTTACCGCCGTCATTCAAGACCACGCCTCGAACCGCGTCCTCATGGTCGGCTATATGAATGAGGAGGCCTTTCGCAAAACCGTCGAAAGCGGCTTTGCTACCTTTTATAGCCGCTCCCGCAAGAAGCTCTGGCTGAAGGGAGAAACCTCCGGCCATCGCCTCGTCGTTAGGGAAATCGCCACCGATTGCGATCAGGATGCCGTCCTGGTTCGCGTCGAAGCTCTAGGCCCCGGCGTCTGCCACGAAGGCTACCAGAGCTGCTTCTTCCGCAAGCTCGAAAACGGCGCCTGGAAGGTCACCGAGGAGCGCGCGTACGACCCCAACCCGGTCTACGGAGGCCAGGCGTGAAGCTCAAGCTCGGCATCCCCAAAGGCAGCCTGGAAAACGCCACCATCGAGCTGTTCCGCCGCGCCGGCTTCGCCATCACCACCAGCAGCCGCTCCTATTTCCCCGGTATTGACGATCCCGAAATCGAGTGCATGCTGATTCGCGCCCAGGAAATGGCCCGTTACGTGGAGGACGGCATCCTCGATGCCGGCCTCACCGGCCGCGACTGGATCGAGGAAAACGAAGCCCACGTCGTCGCGGTAGCCGACCTCATCTACGCCAAGCAGAGCTTCGGCAAAGTGCGCTGGGTGCTGGCGGTCCCCGAAGCCTCCGATTTCCACTCCGTCGAGGATCTCGAAGGCAAAATCATCGCCACCGAACTCGTGGCCACCACCCGCCGCTATCTCGCCTCGCACGGCGTAACCGCCAAAGTCGAATTCAGTTGGGGCGCGACCGAAGTCAAACCGCCCGTACTCGCCGATGCCATTGTCGAAGTCACCGAAACCGGCTCCTCTCTTCGCGCCAATAAGCTCAAAATCATCGACACCATTCTCGAATCCAATACCCAGTTGATCGCCAACTGCCGCTCCTGGGACGACCCCGCCAAACGCCGTAAGCTCGAAGACATCAAGATGCTGCTCGAAGGCGCGATGAACGCTCTCGGCAAAGTCGGCCTCATGCTCAACGTCCACAAGAACGATCTGGATGCCGTGCTGGGCGTGCTGCCGGCGCTCAAGCGGCCCACCATTTCTCATCTGAGCGACCAGCAATGGCTGGCCGTAAACACCATCATCGATGAATCCACGGTGCGCGATATCATCCCGCGCCTCAAACAAGCCGGCGGCCAAGGCATCGTGGAATATCCGCTGAACAAGATTGTCCTGTGATCCGCATACTGGAAAGTAAACAGGTGAGCCGCTTGCTGGCTCGCAAAGCCGCGCGTTTCGCGGAAGCGGAGGCGGTTGTCCGGCCCATCCTCGATGATGTGCGCCGCGACGGCGATAAAGCCCTGCTCGAATACGCCCGCCGTTTCGACGGCTTCGCGGGCCGTTCCGTGCGCGTGCCCGCCGCTCAACTGCAAGCAGCCGAACAGTCGCTCTCGCCCGAGTTCCGCCAGGCAATCGAAACGGCCGCCGCCAATATCCGTGCCTACGCGACAAAGCAACTGCCCAAGCAATGGATGTCGCAAAACGGCTCGGGCTTGCGCTACGGGCAGATCGTCCGCCCGCTCGATACCGTCGCCGCCTACATTCCCGCCGGCCGCTACCCGCTGCCTTCCACCGTGCTGATGACCGTCGTTCCCGCCCAAGTTGCCGGCGTGCCAAATATCTGCATCTGCTCTCCGAAGCCCGTCGGTGAAGTATTCGGCGCTGCCGCAATTTTGCAGGTTTTCAACGTCTTCCAGATGGGCGGGGCGCAAGCCATCGCCGCTTTCGCCTTCGGCACCCGCACCGTCCCCCGCGCCGACCGCATCGTGGGTCCCGGCAACATCTATGTGGCTGCCGCCAAAAAGCTGCTAGCCGGTGAAGTGGGCATCGATTTCGTTGCCGGCCCCACCGAAATCCTCATCGTCGCCGCCGAAGGCGACCCGGCCCATCTCGCCGCCGACATGCTCGCCCAGGCCGAACACGATGCCGACGCATCCGCCGTGCTCCTCACCACCTCCAAACGCCTGGCCGCCGCCGTCGCCAAGGCCATCGAGCATCAATTAACCTCGCTCTCAACGGCAGCGGTCGCCGCCAGATCCATCGCCCGCAACTCCGCCATTGTGCTCGTAAGCTCGCTCGATGAAGCCATCGAGATCGCCAATCGCTTTGCCCCCGAGCATCTCAGCATCCCCGACGAAACCCTGCTCACCAAAGTTCGCCACGCCGGCAGCGTTTTTGTCGGTCCTTTTAGCCCGGAGGCAGCCGGCGACTACGCTTCCGGCCCCAACCACGTCCTGCCCACCTCCGGCGCGGCCCGCATCCGTGGCGGCCTGTCGGTCACCGACTACCTGAAGGTAATCTCTGTCCAGCAGCTCTCTGAGTCCGCCCTCCGCCGCCTCGCCCCCGCTATCACAACACTCGCGCGCGCCGAAGGCTTAGAGGCGCACGCGCGTTCCGTGGAAGTGAGGCTCCAATGAAACCGCTCAAACTTCCCAAAGGCGCGCGCAAGCCCCGCCCCGCCGTCCTCGCTATGAAACCGTACTCGCCGCCCACCGCGGGCCGAGCCGGCAAGCTCCGCCTCGATTTCAACGAAAACACCGTCGGCTGCTCCCCGCGTGTCGTCGAAGCTCTGCGCCGCGGGCTCGATGCCGGCGCCCTCTCCGTCTACCCCGAATACCACGAAGCCAAAACCGAAATTGCCGAGTACTTCCGCGTCGATCCCAGCCAGTTTGTTTTCACCAACGGCACCGACGAAGCTATCCAGGTCTTCCTCAATACCTACGTCGATGCCGGCCAGCACGTGCTCCTGCTCAAGCCGTCCTATGCCATGTACCGCTTCTATGCCGAAGTCGCCGGCGCGCACGTCTGCGAAATCGAGTACCCCCAGCCCGATATGGAATTCCCGCTCGAGACAGTCCTGCGCGCCATCACCCCCGAAACCCGCGCCGTCATCGTCGCCAATCCGAATAACCCCACTGGCACCGGCGCTTCGGTGCTCGCTATCGAACGAATCCTCCACCGCGCCCGCAAAGCCGTCGTGCTCGTCGACGAAGCTTATTACGAATTCTCCGGCATCACCGCGCTGGGGGAAATCGAGCGCGTCCCCAACCTGTTCGTCTCCCGCACCTTTTCCAAGGTCTTCGGCATGGCCGCCATGCGCCTCGGCTGCCTCTTTTCGCATTCCGCCAATATCCAGTTCCTACACAAAGCGCAATCTCCTTACAGCGTGAACACGCTCGCCGTGCTGGCCGCCCGCGCGGCGGTGGCCGATTCCGCTTACATCCAGAATTACGTCGCCGAAGTGCTGGCCGCCCGCGAAGTCCTCTGTGTGGGCCTCGAAAAACTCGGCATCCCCTACATCCCCAGCTCCGCGAATTTCGTCCTCGCCCGTATCGGCCCGCGCGCCATCGAAATCCGCGATGCCCTCCGCGATTGCGGCATCCTGGTCCGCGACCGCAGCTATGAAGCCCCCGGCTGCGTCCGCATGACCGTCGGCACACGCGAGCAAACCCGCCGCCTGTTGGCCGCGCTGGAAGAAATCTGGTTCCGATGAAGATACCCGCAATTCAGATCCGCCGCGCGCAAGCGGATGACGCCGCTTTTCTCGCCCAAGTCATGCTCTCCGCTTCCCGTGGGCACCTACCCAAAGGAATCTGGGATCTCAGGATCGGGGCCGGAGAATGTGCTTGCCTGGACTACCTCCGCCGCCTCGCCCTCGCCGAACCCCATTCGCTGTGCCACTACAGTGCCTTCTTCATAGCCTCCGTCGGCGATCGCCCCGCTTCGGCGCTGTGCGGCTTCGATCCGCGGGGCGGTGCGTGGTCGCTTGTGGCCGAAGCAATGGCCAATGTCCAGCGGGATCTCAACTGGTCGCAGGCCGAACTGGATGCTTCTGATCAGCGCCTGGCCCCCATCTGGCAGTGCTTTTTGCCGGACGCGGGTGCCGATTGGGGCATCGAATTCGTCGCCACGCTACCGGAGTACCGCCGCCGCGGCTTAGCCGGCTTGCTGCTCGACCAGGTCCTGCACGAAGGCGCGGCCCGCGGCTCGAAACTGGCGCAGTTGGTGACGTTCATCGGCAACGATGCCGCCATCTCCGTTTACTTGCGCGCCGGCTTTCGCATCGCCGATGAGAAACGCTGCGATGCTCTGCTGGCTGCGTTGAACGCCCCGGGCTTTGTGCGCCTGACCCGAACCCTATGAAGCCTCTCCTCGTTTTCGATATGGATGGCGTCCTGGTCGATGTCACCGAATCCTACCGCGAAGCCATCGCCCAAACCGTCTCCCACTTCACCAACCGCGAAATCTCCAACCGGCAGATTCAGGACTACAAGAATCAGGGCGGCTGGAACGACGATTGGCGCTTATCGCATCACATCGTCACCGAAGCCGGCGTTGAGGTGCCGTTTGAAGATGTGAAAGCCTATTTCCAAAGCATCTTCCTGGGCGAAAACGGCCTCATCATGCGCGAACAGTGGGTCGCGAATCCTGGCGCCCTCGAAAAACTGAACGAGCGCTTCCACTTCGCCCTCTTCACCGGCCGCCCCCGCCGCGAAGCCGAATTCACCCTCAACCGCTTCGCCCCCCAACTGCGCTTCGACCCGATCATCGGCATGCATGATGTTGAAAATCACAAACCCGCGCCGGACGGCCTTCTCCGCATCCTGGCCGGCTGCAACGGGTCCAAACTTTTTTACGTGGGCGACACCGTCGATGACGCTCGCGCCGCCCGCGCCGCCGGCGTGCCCTTCATCGGCGTCGCCGCCCCATCCAGCCCCAGCTACCTCGATCTCGTCTTCCTCTTCCAGGCCGAAAAAGCCTACGCCATTGTGGATGACATCAACTATCTCGAAGAGGTGTTCGCGGAATGAGAACCGCCACTCTCGATCGCAACACCACCGAGACCCGGATCTCCGGCTCGCTTCGCATCGAAGGCCGCGGCCGCTACGAAATAGCCACCGGCATCCGGTTTTTCGATCACATGCTGGAGCTCTTTGCCAAGCACGGCGGCTTCGATCTGAAACTCGCGGCCAATGGCGATCTCGATGTCGACCAGCACCACACCGTCGAAGACGTCGGCATCGTGCTCGGCCAGTTGTTCTCCGAAGCCCTTGGCGACCGTAAAGGCATCAACCGCGCTGGGTATTTTGTGATGCCAATGGATGAAACCCTGGCCGTCGTCGCCGTCGACCTTTCCGGCCGTCCCGCGCTGGCTTATGAAGATAAGGTAAAGGTCCGCCTGGTCGGCGATCTGCAAACTGAGCTGATCGAAGATTTTTTCGGCGGTTTCGTCAACCACGCCGGCGCCAACCTGCACGCCCGCGTCCTCTATGGCCGCTCCAGCCATCACAAAGTCGAAGCCATTTTCAAGTGCTTCGCCCGGGCCATGAAATACGCCTGCTCCAAAGACGCCCGCCTAAAAGACCAGTTGCCGTCCACCAAGGGGCTGCTATGATCGCGATCTTTGACTACGGCGCCGGCAACCTTCGCTCCGTGCAAAACACCCTCGCCGAGCTCGGAAGCAGCTATGAACTGGTCCGCGACGCCGCCGGCCTCGAGCAAGCCGGCAAGATCATCCTCCCCGGCGTCGGCCACTTTGGCCAAATGATGCGCGCTCTCGATGCGCTGCAGGTGCGCGCGGCATTGCTCGACCGCATCGCCGCCGGCATCCCCTTCCTCGGCATCTGCCTTGGCCTCCAAGCCCTGTTCGAATCAAGCGAAGAAGCCCCCGATGTCCGAGGGCTTGGCCTCTATCCCGGCACCGTCCGCCGCTTTCCCGTCACCGCTCGCGTTCCCCACATGGGTTGGAACGAACTCGAACTCCGCCGCGAATCGAAACTCGTTCGCAATCTTCCCGCGCCGCTTTTCGTTTACTTCGCCCACAGCTACTACGTCCCCGCGAGCAATCTCGCCGCCGCCATCTGCACCTACTCCGAACCCTATACCGCCGTGCTCGAATGCAACAACGTCTACGGCGTGCAATTCCATCCCGAAAAATCCGGCCCAGTCGGCCTCCAAATCGTCCGCAACTTCCTGGAGCTCCCGTGCTAGCCGCCTTTATTCTGTCTCCTGACTCCTGTCTCCTGACTCCTCAAAGCACACGCGCCACGGAAATCCCCTCCCCATGTCACTAGCCAAGCGCATCATCCCCTGCCTCGACGTCACCGCCGGCCGCGTTGTCAAAGGCGTGAACTTCGTCAATCTCCGCGATGCCGGCGATCCCGTGGAACTCGCCGACCGTTACAACCGCGATGGCGCCGACGAACTCGTCTTTCTCGATATCACCGCCTCCAGCGACGCTCGCGAAATTATGGCCGATGTGGTCGCCCGCACCGCCCGCCGTGTCTTCATCCCCCTGGCTGTCGGCGGCGGCATCCGCTCCATAACCGATGCCCGCCGCATCCTGCTCTCCGGCGCCGATAAGGTCTCCGTCAACACCGCCGCCGTCCGCCGTCCCGAACTGATCACCGAACTGAGCGAAGAGTTCGGCTCCCAGGCCGTGGTGCTCGCCATCGATGCCCGCCGCCACGGCGCGGGTTGGCATGTCTACACCCGGGGTGGCCGCGACGATGAAGGGCTCGATGCGGTTGCCTGGGCCGCCCGTGGCGAACAACTGGGCGCGGGCGAAATCCTGCTGACCTCCATGGATACCGATGGTGTGCAGGAAGGCTTCGATTGCGCCCTCACGCAGGCCGTTTCCCGCGCCACTCACATTCCCGTCATCGCCAGTGGCGGCGCAGGCAAGCCGGAGCATTTCGTGCGCGTCCTCACCGATGGCTGCGCCGATGCCGCCCTCGCCGCTTCGATCTTCCATTACGGGACGTATACCGTGAACCAGTTAAAGGAAGAACTCGACAAACGCGGCATACCCGTGAGGCGCGCCGCATGATTCTCCCCTGCATCGACCTCATGGACGGCAAGGTTGTGCAACTCGTGCAAGGCCGCGATAAGGCCCTCGAAGCCGATTCACCCGAAGAGATGTTGCGCCGCTTCGCTTCCTTCCCCGAAATCCAGGTCATCGATCTGGACGCCGCCATGGGCCGCGGCTCCAATGACGAGCTTGTCCGCATGCTGGCTGCCAAGGCCTCCATCCGCGCCGGCGGCGGCGTGCGCACCGTTGAACGCGCGCAAACTCTGGTCGCCCAGGGCGCCCGCAAGGTCATCGTAGGAACTGCTGCTTTCACCCAAAACGGCATCGACCAGGACTTCCTTGCCTCGGTCCGCGATACCATCGGCCGCGAGCGGCTGCTCGTAGCTCTTGACTCGATGAACGGCCGCATCGTCGTCAAGGGCTGGCGCGAATCCACCAACCTCGCCGCCGAAGACGTGCTCGGCTCGCTCGAACCCTTCTGCTCCGGCTTCCTCTGCACCTATGTCGACAAGGAAGGCATGATGCGGGGCACCGACCTCGCCTGGTTCCGCCGCCTCCGCGCCGCTACCGCGCTCGAACTCACCGCCGCCGGCGGCATCACCACCCTCGAAGAGGTGCGTGCCCTCACCGCCATGAACGTCCACGCCGCCCTCGGCATGGCCATCTACACCGGCCGGCTGCGCCTGGAAGACCTCGCCTCCTGCTGATTCATGTATACTGGCTCCCACGAAAGATTGAGGGAATCATGACTCGTCGCATGATCGCCGCCGCCCTGTTTGCAGCCGCTTCCGGCTTCGCCCAGTGGCTCGACTTCCCCATGCACGTCCCGCGAACGGCGGATGGCAAACCGAACCTCTCCGCCCCGGCGCCCAAGCGCCCCGATGGCAAGCCCGATCTGAGCGGCATTTGGGAAACGAAACCGGGCTATCTCGCCGACCTCGCCAAGGATTACAAATCCGAAGATATCTTCCAGCCCTGGGCCGCCGCGCTCTACAAGCACCGCAGGGATACCCTGAGCCGCGATGATCCACAGGCCCGCTGCGTGCTCTCCGGTGTGCCGCGCGAAGATGTTGTGCCCTATCCATTTAAGATCCTGCACACCGACGGAGGCATCGTGATCCTCTATGAGGCGCTGCACAGCTATCGCCAGATCTTTATGGACGGCCGCCAGTTGCCTAAGAATCCCAACCCCACCTGGATGGGTTATTCCATCGGCCGCTGGGATGGCGACACGCTCGTCGTGCAGTCTTCCGGTTTTGTGGACGGCAACTGGCTCGATAACAACGGCCATCCCGGCACCGAGGCTATGCACCTTACTGAGCGTTTCCACCGCCGCGATTTCGGCCACATCGACCTGCTGCTCACCGTCGACGATCCCAAAGCTTACACCAAACCCTGGGACGCGAAACTCGAGCTGATCCTCAATCCCAGTACGGAACTGATCGAATATGTTTGCGACGAAAACGAGAAGGACGTGAGCCACCTGGTAGGCAATAAATAACGAGAGGAGCAATCGATATGAACAAGACGCCGCTTCGACATTCGCACGTGCTCGCGGCCGCTCTGGCCGCGTGCCTTCTGGCCCCCGCTGCCGCGCTCGCGCAGGGGCAGCAGGATTTCAGCAAGGTCGTCATCAAGACTACCCAGCTCGCGCCCAACTTCCACACTCTCGAAGGCCAAGGCGGCACGATCGGCGTGCTCAGCGGGCCGGATGGTGTGTTCATGGTGGACTCTGAATTCGCCCCGCTTACGGAGAAGATCGTAGCCGCCATCAAGCAGTTCTCCAACGAACCCATCAAGTTCCTGGTCAACACCCACGTTCACGGCGATCACACCGGCGGCAACGCCAACCTGGGCAAAATGGGCGTCGTCATTCTGGCGCGCGAGAATTTGCGCAACCGGCTCATGCATCCCGCGCCCGCCGCCAACGGTACACCCGGCGTCCCCACCCCGCCCGAAGGGCTGCCCGTCATCACCTACAACAACCTGGTCACTTTCCACATGGATGGCGAGGACGTGCAGTTGATTCCCATCCCTGTGGCTCACACCGATGGCGATACCATGGTCCGCTTCGTCCACGACGATATCATCATGACCGGCGATTTCTATCGCTCCATTCAATATCCGAATATCGACCGCGTGAACGGCGGTTCGCTGAACGGCATGATCGATGGCCTCGGCCAGGTGATCGCGCGCTCGGGACCGAACACGAAAATCATTCCCGGCCACGGCCCCATGGTCACCCGCGCCGAAGTGATGGCTCACCGTGACATGATACTCGCCATCCGCGATCGCGTAGCCAAGCTGATTTCCGAAGGCAAGACTGAGGATGAAGTGCTCGCCGCCAAGCCAACTGCGGATTACGACTCCAGGGTGCCCAATTCAGCCGAGACCACGAAGCGCTTTGTCACGCAGTTGTATGCCGAACTGAAGCCGGCGAAGTAGGACTGCGCCACAAGTCTTCGCCCGGAGTGAGGAGTGGATCGGAGCCGTTAGGGATAGGAACGCGATCAGAACTGCTGCCAGTTCACCGAAACCCGCAGCCCGATTCGGCGAAAGGCTTCCCCTCCTCAATCATTTCTCGATGGGAGCCAATCGGTTTGACTCAAAAATTCCGCCACTTTCGATTCAGCCTTTGAGAAGCCGCTAGGACGGAAGCGTTCTGTTTATGAAGCTCACCGGCGAGGCTGATTCTGCTTCGCCTGCTCCAATCCCTCCGGCGCCGGCGCTGGTCACAAAATCACTAACCTGCCTCATTTCTGATGATTCCGGATTGTCTCGAGCGCTCCCGCCCCCGGATTCGCGTTCCTCCGGCATAATAAGACTGCAAGGCTTAGCGGATGACCGCACCTCCTAAAACTGCTGCGCTCCGCCGTCCGTCACGCCGTCACATGCCGCCACCCGGCCGATTTCAATGCTCGCTCAGGCCTTGGTAAGCTGAGAGCTGACTGCTGATACCTAAGAGCTTTACATGATCCAGACGCTATTCGGCTCTGTCGAACAAGAGCCGTCCCTGCTCGAAAGACTAAAGAGCGGCGTGCAGAAGACTCGCGCGGGCCTGGTTTCCGCGCTCGAAGACGCTCTTCAGGGCAAACGGGAAATCGATGCCGATCTGCTCGACGAACTCGAATACACGCTCATTTCGGCGGACATCGGCGTAGGCACCACCAACGAAATCCTCGAAACCATTCGCGCGCGCGTGGAGCGGCACCAGTTGGCGGATGCCGCCCAGTTGAAGGGCCTCATCCGGGAGCAGTTGCTCGAAATTCTGCAGGCCAGCGAGCGCGTGCCCGCCCGCGTTGCCGAGCCGCCCGCGGTGATTCTGGTCGTGGGTGTGAACGGCTCAGGCAAGACCACCACCATTGGAAAGCTGGCCAACCGCTTTAAATTCGAAGGCCGCACCGTGCTGCTATGCGCCGCGGATACCTTCCGCGCCGCCGCCATCGAACAGCTTGAAATCTGGGGAGAACGCACCGGCTCGCCCGTCACCCGGCAGAGCGCGGGCAGCGACCCCAGCGCCGTGCTGTTCGATGCGCTGCAGTCCGCCCGCGCCCGCAAATACGACTACGTGATTGTCGATACCGCCGGCCGCCTCCAGACCAAGGAGAACCTCATGGCCGAGCTGCAAAAAATGAGCCGCACCGCCAAGAAGGTGATTCCCGATGCGCCTCACGAGGTGCTGCTCGTGCTCGACGCCACCACGGGACAGAACGGCCTCGAACAGGCGCGTAAGTTCACCGAGACCTCGGGAGTCACCGGCATTGTCCTCACCAAGCTCGATGGCACGGCCAAGGGAGGCATCGTGGTCGCCATCGCCCGCGAGCTCAATTTGCCCATCCGCTACATCGGCATCGGCGAAAAGGCCAACGATCTGCTGCCCTTCGATGCCGAAGCCTTTATCGATTCCATCTTCGCTTGAGGCCCGCCAGGAAAATGAGTCACGACTGGATGCAGCAAGCCCTGGAACTGGCCCGGCAGGGCCGGGGCCTGACCAGTCCGAATCCCATGGTGGGAGCGCTGCTGGTGCGGGATGGGCACGCCGTCGGCCGCGGCTACCATACCTACGATGGCCTCGTGCATGCCGAAATCGCGGCTCTGCGCGAAGCCGGCGAAGCCGCGCGCGGCGCCACGCTGTATCTTAACTTGGAGCCTTGCTCGCACCAGGGCCGCACACCGCCATGCGCGGAAGCCATCATCCAGGCCGGCGTGGCGCGCGTCGTCGCGCCCGTTTCCGATCCCAACCCGCTGGTTTCGGGCGATGGCTTTCGCAAGCTGCGCCAGGCCGGCGTGGAAGTCGAACTCGCGCCCGAATACGCCGCGGAGGCCGAAAAGCTGAATCTGCCCTTTTTCCATTTCATGCGCACCGGCCGGCCGCTGGTCACGCTGAAAACCGCCATTACGCTCGATGGCAAAATCTCCGCCCCCGACGACAATCGCGGCTGGATCACCAGCGAGCGCGCCCGCGCGCACGTGCAGCAACTGCGCCACGATCACGATGCCATCCTCACCGGCATCGGCACGGTGCTGGCGGATGACCCGCTGCTCACCGATCGCAGCGGCCTACCCCGGCGCCGCCCGCTCATGCGCATCGTGCTCGATTCCCAGCTCCGCCTGCCCCCCGATTCGCAAATGGTGCGCAAGGCGCAAGGCGACGTGCTGGCCGTCACCACGTCCGCCGCTTCCGCGGAACGGCGCAAAGCCCTGGAAGCCCGCGGCATTGAAGTGCTCACGCTCGATGGCCCAGGGGGCCGCACCGACCTGCGCGCCCTCATCGCCTGGCTGGCGGCAAAGAAGTATCTCTCGCTCATGATCGAAGCCGGCAGCAAGGTCAACTGGATGGCCCTCGAAAGCGGCGCCGTCGATCGCATCTTTTTCTATTACGCGCCCAAAATCCTGGGCGGCCTCGAAGCGCTTCCGCTCGCGGGCGGCATCGGCCGCCGCCGCCGCGCCGACGCCATTCGCGTCCACAACGTCACTGTGCACCCCATCCCCCCCGATGAGTTCGCCGTGGAAGGATTCCTGAATGTTTACGGGGATCGTTGAAGAGGCCGGAACTGTAGAAGCGCTCGAAACCCGCCCGCAGGGCGCCCGCCTCACGGTGCGCTGCAGGGTGGTTCGCGAAGACTTGCAGGAAGGAGCCAGCATCGCCGTCAACGGCGTTTGTCTCACGGCCACCGCTTTGCGGCCGGACTCCTTCTCCGCCGATCTTGCCCCGGAGACTCTGCGCCGCTCGAATCTCGGCGATCTTCGCCCCGGCGCGCGCGTCAATCTCGAAAGGCCTCTCTCGCCTACCGGCCGCCTGAATGGCCACATCGTGCAAGGCCATGTGGATGGCACCGGCGAGTTCCTCTCGCTCGATGCGTTAGGCGGTGACAACTGGTGGCTCAGCATTCGCGTTCCGGCTGAGCTCGATCGCTACCTGGTTTATAAAGGCTCCATTGCGATCGATGGAATCAGCCTCACCATCGCCGCTCTCGAGTCGGGCGTGCTTTCCGTAGCCATCATTCCGCACACCTATCGCAACACCACGCTCGGAAGTTATCGCCCCGGCGCGCGCGTGAACCTCGAATGCGATATTCTGGCCAAGCACGTCGAGAAGCTTCTACAGAGGTTGGACCTGAAGCCTTCACTCACAGTGGAGAAGCTGCGTGAACAGGGCTTTTGAATATGACCCTCCGGTCCGTTTTGGCCGCCCTGCTTGCGTCCTTCGGACTGGCCCACGCCGAGTCCGCCAAAACCTTCATCTTCTGGGAAGAGGGCTTTCCCGCCGCGGAAACCACGGTGCCGGCGCGGGAAGTGCTCGAACGGGCGCTCAGCGCGCTCCATCCGGTCTTCCTCTCCCTTGCCGAACTGCAAGCTCCGGGCGCGCTCGCTCCCGGCGATCTCCTCGTCCTCCCGTACGGCTCCGCTTTTCCAGCCGGCGCCTGGGAGATCATCCGCCAACATATCTCTCACGGCAATCTGCTCAACATCGGCGGCCGCCCGCTCACGGTTCCGGTCTGGCGCAACAGCGGCCAATGGCGCACCGATCCGCCGCAAACTACCTGGTCCCATATTCTGAACATCGACCACACCGTCGAGCTCTCGCTGCCGGACCGGCGTGTCTTTGCCATTGCCGCCGGCAACGATCGCGGCAACCGTCGCGGTCTGGAGTTCGTCCGCAATCAGGCCGGCGACCGCATCGCCGCGCCCGTGGTGGCTGACGACCTTCCGAACAGCCGCCGCGTGTTTCTCAACTTCCAACCGCCGGCGGGTTTCTGGGCATCGGCTGAAGGCACGGCGCTGCTCCGCAAGTCAGCCGAATACGCAGCCCGCGGCCCGGTCCGGCTCTTTCTCGATCTGGATCGCCTGTCGCTCGATCCCGGCGGCATGCCTTCCGGCACCGCCGAACTCCGGCGCTCCGGCCCCCCCGCTTCGCTGCGCCTCGAGCTGAAGTCGCAAGATACCGTACTCTCCACCCTCCACTTCACTGCCGCGCCCTCCGTCGATACCCCGTTCCGTTTCGCGGTGCCGCTTGAAAAACCCGGCCTCTATGAAATCCGCGCCGAATTGCTGGAACAGGGCCGGGCGGTGGAGAGCTATGAGACCGGCGTCTGGGTGCGCGATGCGCAACTGCTTCGATCCGGCGCGCGGCTCACCGCCGGAAGCGATTACCTGCGGCTCGATGGCCGGCCTTATCTCGCCGTGGGCGTCAATTACTTCTCCACCGATCTCTACACCGGCTTCTTTCTGGGCGGCAGCCTGGGCGGCAATCCCTGGCTATGGGAGCGCGATTTTACGGAAATGGAACGCCACGGAATCACTTTCGTGCGCACCGGCGTGTGGCAGAATCGCGACCGTTACCTCGACCCTGCCACGGGCGAAGCCGGCGAGCGATTTCTGGCGGCTCTCGAAGCCTTCCTCTATTCCGCCGCCCGCCATCACATGCAGGTCAACTTCACCTTCTTCGCCTTCGCGCCCGAAACCGGGCAAGCTTCCCGGGCGAATCCCTATACCGATCCCTCGGCGATTCGATCCCAGCTCGCCTGGGTGCGCTCGATTGTCGCCCGTTTCCGTGGCGTACCGTTCCTCAGTTACGATCTCATCAACGAGCCGAACTTCTCCGATCCCGCCAAACTTTGGAAGGGCAACGTGCCCAACCCCGATCCCACCCAACTTGCGGCCTGGCGCGACTGGCTGGCGCGCCGCTATTCTTCTCCCGCCGCGCTTGCCGAAGCCTGGCGCATGCCGCTGCCGGAATTGGGCGTTTTTTCGAGCCTCGGCCTTCCCGATCTCGCCGATCTTTCTCCCCAACGCTCCGGCAACCCGAAACTGGCCCGGGCGGCCGACTTCAACCTCTTCGCGCAGGATACGTTCCGCGAGTGGGCCGCCGGCATGATCGCTGCAATTCGCGAAGCAGGCAGCAAGCAGGCCGTCACCATCGGGCAGGATGAAGGCGGCATCACCGATCGCGTGCTCAACCAGTTCTATGGCGATCTCGATCTGGCTTTCACGGTGAACCACACGTGGTGGCGCGATGACGCGCTGCTCTGGGATTCCATCGCCGCCAAGCGCCCGGACAAGCCGAATCTGGTGGGCGAAACCGGAGCGCAGCCTGCCTGGGCGATGAATGCAAGCTGGCGCTGGGATGAATCCACCGCGCTGCCGCTCATCGAGCGCAAACTGGCGCTCGGTTTCGCCGCCGCCAATACAGGCGCGCTTTATTGGGATTGGGCGCGCGGCGATACCTTCGGGCTGATGCGGCGCGATGGCAGCTTCAAACCGGCTCTCGGCGTGCTTTCGGGGATCGCCCGGTTCGCGCGCCAGGCCGAGCCCTATGCCACCCAGGCACAGCGGCCCGATATCGCCATCGTGCTCCCACAGTCGGCGCAGCTTTCCGCGTGGAACGGGCTGGCTCTCGAAGCCCAGCAAAAATGCGTGCGCGCCTTGTATTATTACGCCCGCGAGGCGGCTTATGCGGTGGGAGAATATCAGCTCCCGCTGCTGGGCAATCCCAAGCTGATCGTCGTTCCCGCCCCCTTCGCTTTCCGCCAGAACGCATGGGAAACGCTGATCTCGAAAGTGGAAGCCGGCGCCACGCTGCTCGTCTCCGGGCGCATCGACGCCGACGAACATTTCCAAAGCGTTCCTTCACGCGTAGCTATGTGGGCGCCCGAGTATCGCGTCGCCCCCCTCACTACGCGCGAAAACGTTCTCGCGTGGCCGGGCGGTTCCGTGCCGCTCAGTTATGGCGGCGAAAAGACCACCTATCTGGATCGCGGCCTGCTGCCCAATGGCGCAACTTACCTCGAAGCGAATATCGGTCGAGGCCGCATTCTCTATTCCGCGCTTCCGCTGGAACTGGCCGATCAGCTCGATTCCATTGGCAAGGTCTACCGCTATGCGGCGCAACTCGCGGGAGTGGCGGCAGCATACAAAACAGAACTCACCGATCCTGGCATTCTCATCTGCCCAACGCGTCTGCCGGATGCGACTCTCTACGTAGTGCTTTCGGAATCGTCCGCCACCGAGACCGCGGCTTTCGAAGACGAGGCCAGCCACAGGCAGGTCCAGGTCAAACTGCCTCCCGGCCGCGCCGCTCTGCTGCTCATCACTCACTCCGGTGAAACTGCCGCTTCTTATCTGCCGGGTGAAGGGAGTTAGATCCTTCATGAGACGAAGTGTGTCGGAACTGGCCGTAATAGGCGTGATAGCCGCGACCCCACTGTTGGCCCAAACGCCACCGCGAGTCGAGGTGGCGTCAATCAGAGTCCATTCGCCCAAATCCGGCCACCCGGCTGGCCCCCCCATAGCGGGTAACCGCCTCACGGTAGGCGGCAATCTCAAACAGTTAGTCATTTATGCCTATGACTTGAAGACGTATCAAGTTTCCGGCGGGCCGGACTGGGTGACAAACCCTTCGCTTGAGACCGATTATTACGACATCGTCGCAAAGGCTGAAGGAGACAGTGCACTGACTCAGCAACAAGCCCGGCTACTCGTGCAGTCGCTGCTGGCAGACCGGTTCCAACTGAGGGTGCATCGCGAGCGGCGCGAAATGCCGGTGTACGTGCTCGCGATTGGCAAGGGCGGCCCGAAGTTTAAGGAGAGCGGTTCGGATGCAACCTGCCGGTCTCGGGGCCGCGTCAGTGCCGCTACGGTTACCTCGACGTTCACCGCGTGCCCCATGGACTACGTAGTGCGCGTGTTGTCCGGCGCCGCCGATCGTCCGGTGATCGACCAAACCGGTCTTCGCGGAGTCTACGATCTCCAGTTGGAATTTGCGCGCGACCCCGCGGCCGCTACGGTGGAATCCAACTCGGCCTCCCTGTTTACAGCCGTCCAGGAACTCGGGCTGAAGCTGGAATCGCAAAAGAGCTCGATCGAGGTGGTTGTCATCGATCGAGCAGAGAGGCCGTCGGAGAACTGAATTGGCAGACCAAATACTTGTGCGCGCCGAAGCCGATCCATGCGGACAGGAAGCCGCCGGATTGATGGCCGCGCTCGACGCGGAGATTTTGGAGATTTATCCGGACCTGCTGGCGGCGCTGGAAAAAGCGGCGCGGGGCCGCGGCTATCAAGCCATCCGCCTGGAGACGGGCCTGAAGCAGCCGGCGGCGATTTCGCTTTATGAATCCGCCGGCTACCAGCGCATTCCCTGTTACGGAATTTTCGTTTCCGACCCCGAGTCGCGATGTTTCGAGAAGCGGCTCGAGGCGGCGGGAGCTATGAGGGAGTGAGCCAGACCGAACTCCTGCGGGGGGGCATTTTCCACACTCCCAAAAATCCGCTCGCGGAGGCGCAGGCTTTAACCGCGTTCGCCGATGGCGGCCTCGCCATTCAGAACGGCCGGATCCTCAAGTGCGCCGATTACGCCGAGGTACGAGCCGCGTATCCCGACCTTCCCGTGCGCGACCTTCGCGGCCGGTTTATTCTTCCCGGTTTCGTCGATACGCATATTCATTTTCCGCAGGTGCGGATCCTCGGCGGCCTCGGTTTCACGCTGGTCGAATGGCTGGAACAGGTGGCGCTGCCCGAAGAAGCGCGCCTCGCGGACGAGAACTATGCCGCCACCATCGCCCGCGAATTTGTGGCCGCGCTGGCTGCTCATGGAACGACCACCGCGCTGGTTTTTGGATCGCACTTTGCGCCCGCTACTGCCGCCCTTTTCGAAGCGGCGGCCGAACGCGGCCTGCGCGTGGCGAGCGGCCTGGTGCTTTCCGATCGCGGCCTGCGCACGGAACTGCGGCACACGCCGCAGGCGGCTTATGACGAGAGCCGCGCGCTGTTGCGACGCTTTCATGGCCGCTGCCGGCTGAGTTATGCGGTGATGCCGCGGTTTGCGCTTTCCACCTCGGAAACCATGCTCGAAGTCTGCGCGGCCCTGCTCGCGGACCACCCCGAAGCCACGTTCACGACTCACATCAACGAAAACCGCGATGAAATCGCCGAGGTCGCCCGCCTATTTCCGTGGGCTTCCGACTATTTCGCGGTGTATGAGCGCTACAGTTTGGCCGGCCGCCGTTCCGTATTCGCGCACAACGTCCACGCCACCGATGAGCAGATCCGGCGCCTGAGCGGCCTGGAGGCTTCCATCGCCCATTGCCCTGCCAGCAATGCCGCTCTGGGCAGCGGCATTTTCCCCATGGCCCGCCACCTCGCGGCCGGCGTCCGCTGCGCACTGGGCACCGATGTAGGCGGCGGCACGGGCTTCGGCATGATGAAAGAGGCGCTGGCCGCCTACCTGGTGCAGCGTCTGGCGCCCGAGCCAATCGTTCTGGCGCCCGCAACCATGCTCTACTTGGCGACGCGAGCGGGTGCGGAAGCTCTCGGAATGGAGCACGAGACCGGCGATTTCAGTCCAGGCAAATCGGCCGATTTCGTAGTCCTCGCTCCGCCGGCGGACGGCGTGCTTGCCGCCCGGCTCAAACGCGCCGGGACGCCCGGCCAGGTCTTGGCCGCGCTGTTCACATTGGCGGGCGCGGAAAGCGTGCGGGAAGTTCGCGTCGAAGGGCAGGTCGTGTTTGGTGGCGATGCCGGCGGGCTCCGCGAATAATCGCACCGGAATCGCGAAGCCCGGCCGCTGGCCGCCGCGCGCTGATAAAATGATTGGACAGCACGGCTTATGTTTTCGAAATTAGTGGTACTGGCAACGGCGGCGGTTTCCGTGGCGGGCGCGGCGGATGTGCGCATTGTCGAGGAAATTATCGCCAAGGTCAATGGCGATATCATTACGCGCGGTGACTTGCAGCACAGCCGGGAGGCGCTCGAGCAGGATCTGCGGCAGCACGGCGAAACCGGGGCGCGGCTTGAGGAGGATGTCCAGCAGCAGTCCAAGGACATGCTCCGCAATCAGATCGATCAGCTTCTGCTGGTGCAGCGCGCCAAGGATCTCAACCTCAAAGTGGACGCCGACGTGACGCGGCAACTGGCGGAATATCAGGTGGAAAGCAAGATCGCCGATCCGGAACAGTTCCATCAGTGGCTGCAGCAGCAGACCGGCATGCCGTTTGAGGATTTCAAGCAGAAGATGACCGATAGTTTGCTGACGCAGAAGGTGATCAGCGAGGAGATCGGACAGCGCATCAACATCCCGGAAGCGGATATGCGCAAGTATTACGAGGACCACAAGAAAGATTTCGTGCGGCAGGAGACGGTATTTTTGAGCCAGATCCTGATTTCCACGGAAGGCAAAACGCCGGAGCAGATCGCGGCCGCGCAGAAGAAGGCCGCGGACCTGGTGCAGCGGGCGCGCAAAGGGGAAAAGTTTAGCGAACTGGCAAAGGCCAATTCCGACGATACCGAGACGGCCAAAAACGGCGGCGAACTGCCTCCGTACAAGCGCAGCGATGGGCTGCTGCGCAAAGAAATCGCGGATGTCGTATTCGCCCAGAAGAAGGGCTACGTGACGGATCCGATCAAGGTGCCGCAGGGCTTGCTGATTCTGCGCGTGGACGACCACTATGAAGCCGGCCAGGCGAGCTTCGAAGAGGTGAAGGACGAAGTGATGCAGCGCATGGCGGCTCCTTTGATGCAGCCCAAGGTGCGGGAATACCTCACCAAACTGCGGCAGGACGCGTTTTTGCAGATTAAAGACGGGTTCGTGGATACGGGCGCGGCGCCCGGCAAGGACACTCGATGGGCGGACGCGGTGGAACTGAAGCCGGAGACTACAACGAAGGAAGAGGTGGCGGCGCATCACAAAAAGAAGCTGCTGTGGGTGATCCCGGTAGGCAGCGCCGGCAAGCCGGCGGATGCATCGCAAGGCTCGGCCAATTTCCCGGGTTCCGCGGCCCCGGCCGGCGCCCCCGCCCCGGCCAAGTAATGAAATCGCCCTATGTAAAGGAAGTAGAACCGAACCGGGTAATCACGACCAGCTTCCTGGTTCACTCTAAGGAAATCCGGCAGAAAAAGAGCGGAGAAATGTATCTTTCTCTGCTCTTAGCCGACAAGACCGGCGAGATCGACGCCAAGATGTGGGACAACGTGGCGGAGGTGATGGATACCTTCGACCGCGACGATTTCGTCAAAGTCAAGGGCCTGGTTCAGATCTTCCACAACCGGCCGCAGTTGACGATTCACAAGATGCGGCGGATGGAGGAGCACGAAGTCGATTTCGGCGATTACTTCCCCTGCTCGCTGCGCGACCCGATGGAAATGTGGGCGGAACTGCGCGCCGCCGTGGCCGGCATGCGAAACCGCCATTTGCGAGGGCTGCTTGAGGCTCTGCTGGACGATCCGGAAATCGCCGGACGGTACCGGCGGGCGCCCGCTGCAAAACAGATCCACCACGCCTACCTGGGCGGGCTGCTGGAGCATGTGCTTTCGCTTGCGAAACTGGCCCGCCTGACGGCCGAACATTACCCCTTCATCGACCACGACCTGCTGCTCACCGGCGTGGTGGTGCACGATATCGGCAAGATTTACGAGCTGAACTACGAGCGCGGTTTTTCCTATTCCACCGATGGCCAGTTGCTGGGGCACATGGCGATTGCGCTGCGTATGATCGGCGACAAGCTACGCGGGCTGCCGGATTTTCCGGTGGCCCTGCGGTCGCTGGTGGAACACCTGATTCTGAGCCACCATGGGCAACTGGAATTCGGTTCGCCCAAAGTTCCTTTGTTTCCCGAGGCGCTGCTGCTGCACTACATCGACGATATGGATTCGAAGCTGGAGTGCATGCGGGCGCTGATCGAAGGGGACCGGCAGGTGGATGGCTGCTTTACGACGTACAATAGCGCACTGGCAAGGCCGGCCTTGAAGATGGAGAAGTATTGGAACGCCGGGGCGGGCGAGCCGCCGGCGGCCGCAAACCCGCCCTTGAACGAAGCGGCCCCGGAGCCGCGGCCGGCGCCTTCGGAGGAGCCATCGCCCGCACAAATCAAGCTGCCCACTCTCGAACCGGCCTTCGCCGCGCATCCGCTGTTTGCGCCCCGGCCGGATTCGCCGGTTGCACATCAAATATCGCGGCAGACCGCGGCCGCCTCTACCGAACCGAAGCAGGAAGGCTGATGCCCCGAGCCACGCGCGACCTTCCTCCTCCGCTCGAAATGTTATGCCTGCGCGCGCTCTGGACGTTGCGGGAAGGCAACGTGAACCAAGTCCGCGCGCTGGTGGCGCAGCATCGTCCACTCGCCTACACCACGATCATGACAGTGCTGGAGCGGCTGGTGCGCAAAGGCAAGCTGAAGCGGCGCAAGGCGGGCCGAGCCTTCCTGTATGCGCCCGAGGCTTCGCGCGACACCCTGCGCCGGGCCGCCATTCGCGAACTGGTGGAATCGCTGTTCGATGGTTCCGAGGAGGATTTGATCCGCTTCCTGCAAGGCGAAGCGGCCACCGCGCCGGCAGAACCAGCCCGCCCCAATGGGGGGCCGGATCGGATCGACACCGTGCTGTTGTAGCCGAGCGGCAGGACACGCGAGCTCCTAGTTGCCAGGAGCATTCGGGGTCAAATTGATCCACGGGAATTTGGATCTTGCTGATTCTAAACGAGCCCCGTGAGTCAACTGGACCCGAAAAACAGTGTGAGCATGATCGGCACAGTTCTGGTCTGGTTGGTCGCCATAGGCGCCATCGCCGGGATTCTCCTGCGGCCCAGGCAATGGCCCGAAGCCGTTTGGGCTTGCCTGGGAGCTCTGGTGCTGGTGCTTTTCGGCTTGCTCCCCGCACCGGCCGCGCTGGCCGCCGTGGGCAAAGGAACCGACGTTTACCTGTTCCTTACCGGCATGATGCTGCTGGCCGAGCTGGCGCGGTTGGAAGGCGTGTTCGATTGGCTCGCGGCGCTGGCGCTGCGGGCTTCGCGAGGCTCGCGCGCCCGGCTGTTCACCCTGATTTACGTGGTGGGCATCGCCGTCACCGTTTTTCTTTCGAACGATGCCACGGCGGTGGTACTAACCCCGGCGGTCTACGCCGCCGTCAAAAGGGCGCGAACCGATACCCGGGCTTATCTCTACAGCTGCGCGTTCATTGCCAACGCTGCGAGTTTCGTGCTGCCGATTTCGAATCCAGCCAACCTGGTGGTGTACGGAAAAGACCTGCCGCCGCTCGGCGCATGGCTGCGCGTGTTTCTGGCGCCCTCGCTGGTTTCGATCGCCGCTACTTACTTGGTGCTGCGCTGGATCTCGCGCAGCCAGATTCGGGGAAGCCTAGAAACCCCGGTTACGACGACTCCCGCACTCTCACTTCCAGGCAAGCTGGCGGCGTGGGGAATCATCACGGCGGGCGGGGTCCTGATGACCGTGTCGGCGTACGGCGCCGCTCTCGGGCTGCCCACGTGCGCGGCAGCGCTGCTGGTAGTGCTCGCCGCCACGCGACTGCGCGCCTCCCATTTACGCCGGATCGGCGCGGGAGTTTCCTGGAGCGTGCTGCCGCTGGTGGCGGGCCTTTTTGTGCTGGTGGAAGCGCTTGATCGCGCGGGCGCGCTGGCGATCTTTTCGAGTGCGCTCACCGCCTGCGCCGCCATGCCGCGGGCGGCGGGAGAACTGGCGGTTTCCTTCGGGGTGGCGGCCCTCGCGAACATAATGAACAATCTTCCCATCGGACTGCTCGCAGGCAGCGCCCTAATGGCCGCTCACATTACCGGGCCGATCCGCGACTCGGTCCTGATCGGCGTCGATGTTGGGCCGAATCTCTCGGTTACCGGATCGCTCGCCACCATCCTCTGGCTCATTGCTCTGCGCCGGGAAGGCATCCACGTGAGCGTTTGGCGGTTCCTCCGCGTGGGCGCGATCGTGATGCCGCCGGCGCTGCTTCTGGCAACGCTGGCGGTGGGTTTGATGGAAAGGTGAGCGAAATGCAGCCGAGTGGACTGGTTTATGGACGAGCGATCACCCGGATCTCCTCCGTTGTGATCAAGCGTCGCTTGTCGGCCGACGGCCTCGGTGATTGTTCCAAGCCATGCGAACCGAACAGGCGAACTCCGCGCTCGATGCTCTCGGCGCCGAGCGCCCCACTATAGTCTGGCATCGGGTTCACTCTCTCCGGGCATTGCTTTCGGCCTTACACCGCCGCTTTTTGCGCGGCTATCTGGCGCAGCACGTATGGCAGAATGCCGCCATAGCGGTAATATTCCACTTCCTGCGGGGTGTCGACGCGCACGTCCACGGTAAAACTGGTTTCCGAGCCATCAGAATCGACGGCGGTGACGGTGGCCTGGCGTTTTCCGTCGCGTAGCGCTGTATCAATGCCCAGGGCGGCCGGGATGCCGCTAATGCGGTAGGTTTCCCTGCCGGTCAGCTTGAGCGAGGCTGCGCTTTGTCCGGCGCGGAATTGCAGCGGAAGCACGCCCATGCCCACCAGGTTGGTGCGGTGGATGCGCTCGAAGCTTTCGGCAATGACGGCCTTCACGCCCAGCAGGGCGACTCCTTTCGCCGCCCAATCGCGGGAGGAACCGGAACCATATTCCTTGCCGGCGATGATCGCCAGCGGCACGCCTTCCTGCTGGTAGAGCATGGAAGCATCGTAAATATACATCTGGCGGCCTTCGGGCAGATGGAGAGTCCAGCCGCCTTCGGTGCCGGGCGCAAGCTGGTTGCGCAGGCGGATATTCGCCAGGGTGCCGCGCACCATTACTTCGTGATTGCCGCGGCGGGCGCCGTAGGAATTGAAATCCTTCGGCTCCACTCCCTGCGCGATCAGGTATTGCCCGGCCGGCGTTTCTTTAGGGATGGAACCGGCGGGCGAGATGTGGTCGGTGGTTACAGAATCGCCCAGCAGCGCCAGCACGCGCATACCTTCGAAATCGACGATGGAACTGGCGGGATCGGCCATGCGCTCGAAGTACGGGGGCTTTTTGATGTAGGTCGACCGATCGTCCCATTGGAAGATTTCGCCGGTGGGCACGGGCATGCCCTGCCAGTTGGCGTCGCCATCGAAAACGCGCGCGTATTCCTGCTGGAACATGCCGCGATTCACGGCCGCGCGCACGGTCTTCTGCACCTCTTCATTGGAGGGCCAGATGTCGCGCAGGTATACCGCCTGGCCGCCATTGCCGATTCCCAGCGGCTCGCTTACCAGGTCGATATCAATACGCCCCGCCAACGCGTATGCCACCACCAGCGGCGGCGAAGCGAGGTAATTGGCCCTCACCAGCGCGTTGATGCGCCCTTCGAAATTGCGATTTCCGCTGAGCACCGCAACCACCACGAGGTTTCCCTCCTCGACGGCTTCCGCGACCGGTTCCGGGAGAGGACCGCTGTTGCCGATGCAGGTGGTGCAGCCGAAGCCCACCAGGTGGAACTTCAGTTGTTCGAGGTAGGGGAGGAGACCGGCTTCGCGGTAATAGTCAATCACGACCTTCGATCCGGGCGCAAGACTCGTCTTCACCCACGGCTTTACCCGCAAGCCGCGTTCTACCGCTTTCCTGGCCACCAGTCCGGCCGCAAGCATCACGGAAGGATTCGAGGTGTTGGTGCAGCTCGTAATGGCTGCGATGACGACCGAGCCGTCGCTTAATTCGACTGTGTCTCCATCCAGCTGGGCTTTGGCTGATTTGTGCGAGCCGCTGAATGCCGCCGCGAAGTTGCGCTTCACTTCGGAAAGTTCCACGCGATCCTGGGGGCGTTTCGGACCGGCCAGCGAAGGAGTCACGGAAGCCAGATCGAGTTCCAGGTCTTCCGTATAGAGCGGATCGCGAGTCTCGTCGGTGCGGAAGAGACCTTGCTCTTTCGTGTACGCCTCGACCAGGGCGATCAAGGCCGGATCGCGGTTGGTGAAGCGGAGGTACTCCAGAGTTTCATGGTCCACCGGGAAAAAGCCCATGGTGGCTCCGTACTCGGGAGCCATATTGGCGACGGTGGCGCGATCAGCCAGGCTCAACCCGCTCAGGCCGGCGCCATAGAATTCGACGAATTTGCCAACCACGCCTTTCTTGCGGAGGATCTGCGTAATGGTGAGGACCAGGTCTGTGGCGGTCGCGCCTTCGCGCAAACGGCCGTGCAGTTTAAAGCCGACCACCGGCGGCAGCAGCATGGAAATCGGCTGCCCGAGCATACAGGCCTCGGCTTCGATGCCGCCCACGCCCCAGCCCAGCACGCCCAACCCGTTCACCATAGTCGTGTGGGAGTCCGTGCCCACCACCGAATCGGGGTACACTTCGGAGCCGTTCCGGAACACCACCGAAGCCAGGTATTCCAGATTGACCTGGTGCACGATGCCGGTATCGGGCGGGACTACGCGAAAGTTTTCAAAGGCGGTCTGGCCCCAGCGCAGAAGCGCGTAGCGCTCGCGGTTCCGCTGAAACTCGAGCAGCGCATTCAGTTGGAACGCATCGCGGGAGCCGAACTGATCCACCTGCACGGAATGATCGATCACCAGGTCGGCCGGAAGTAGCGGGTTGGCGCGTTTGGGATCGGCTCCCATGGAGCGGAGCGCGTCGCGCATCGCGGCCAAATCAACCACCGCCGGCACACCGGTAAAATCCTGCAGCAGCACACGGGCCGGCATAAAGCTGATTTCCTTGCCGTCCGGACCGCCCACCCCACGCGCGACATAGCTGATGTCTTCAGCCGTGACGTGCCGGCCGTCTTCGTGGCGAAGCAGGTTTTCTATGAGGACTTTAGTGGAAAAGGGCAACCGGGAAATATTGCCGACACCTGTGTCTTCCAATCGGGCGAGACGGAAGTAGCCATATTCCCGGTCTTCTACGCGCAGCTTTGCCGCCGCGCCGAAGCTATTGTTGGGCATTACCCTAGATTATATGCGGGCTTAGCGGTTCAGAATGATGATCGTCCAGGTCTCGCCATCGGGGGATTTCCATTCCTGCCATCCACCCGCACTGCGCAACTCCAGGACGTTGGCCACAGCGTCGGTAAAGGTAAGGCCCCCGTGCAAATCCCCGACGACCGTACCGCGAGGCAGCGCTCGCGCTTCCTTAACACTGCTTACTTTCCGAACAATGCACGAGACATCCAAGCTCAGCGCGAACGCCGAACCTTGCATCGAGCCGCTCGTGCTTTCACCGTAGTTCTGCATACTTTTATTGTCGCATTCGGATAAAAGATGTAAAGGCTTTAATGAACCCTCGCTGTATGGGATAGCGCAATACACTCCCCCACGATGTGGTGGTGGGTTCGGGGTGTTAAATTGAGGTCGAGGCGGATTTATGACTGTCGGTGTACCCAAGGAGATCAAGGACCACGAAACCCGCGTGGGGCTGGTGCCCAGCGGGGTCAGGGCGCTGCGCGAAGCGGGCCACGAGGTTCTGGTAGAGACGCATGCCGGTGAGGGCAGCTCGCTCACCGACCGCGAGTACATGCAGGCCGGCGCGGCCATCGTTTCGAGCGCGGGGGAAGTGTGGCGGCGCGCCGATATCATTGCCAAGGTGAAGGAGCCGCAGCCCGCCGAGTACGGCTACTTCCGGCCGGGCCTGATTCTGTTCACCTATCTTCACCTGGCGCCGCAGCCGGAACTGACGGACCGCCTGCTGGACGCTAAGGTGATTGGGGTGGCGTATGAAACCATTCTCGAATCCGACGGTTCTCTGCCTTTGCTAACGCCCATGAGCGAGGTGGCGGGCCGGATGGCGGTGCAGGTGGGCGCGCAATATCTGGAGCGGCCCAACGGCGGGCGCGGCATTCTGCTGGGCGGCGTACCGGGAGTGGCGCCGGCCAACGTGGTCATTCTGGGCGGCGGTGTGGTGGGCGTAAATGCGGCCAAGATCGCCGTAGGCATGGGCGCCCACGTGACCATCATCGATCGCAACCTGAACCGCCTGAGACATCTGGACGACATCTTCAGCGGACAAGTCGTGACCCTCGCTTCGAATTCCTGGACGATCGCCGAGACCATACGGCAGGCCGACCTGGTGATCGGCTCGGTGCTCATTCCGGGGGCTTCGGCGCCCAAGCTGGTAAAGCGCGAGACAATCGCCACCATGAAGCGCGGCTCGGTAGTGGTGGACGTGGCCATAGACCAGGGCGGCTGCTTTGAGACCTCCCATGCCACGACGCATACCGAGCCGGTGTACTTCGTCGATGGCGTGCTGCACTACTGTGTTTCCAATATGCCCGCCGCGGTGCCGCACACTTCCACCTTCGCCCTGACCAACGCTACGTTCCCGTACCTGCTGGAGCTGGCAAACCAGGGATTGGAACGGGCCTGCGCGCATCATCCGGCGCTGAGCGCCGGAGTCAATACCTACCACGGCTACGTAACGCACAGCGGCGTAGCGGAATCGCAAGGCCGGCAGTGCCGTGACTTAGCGGCGGTAGAGTAGCCGCGATCTTCGGGAGGCTCGGGCGCTACTTGCGGTTGGCGCGATCCAGTTTCAGCAGCGCACCGGCGATTTGATTTACGGCGTGCTCCTCGTCGCGGCGGCTGGCTTCACTGCGGGGCAGAGAGGAAAGCTCCAGGTGAATCAGCTCGTGCACGACCGTGAACTCCATGTCGTCGATCATGTCTTTGTAGGCCATCTTGTAGTCGGAGGCGTCGAGCACGCGAATCACCGCGCTCTTCTTGTCCGAATCCCAGTGGATGTTGCCCAGAGTTCTGGGTTTCAAGTCACTGGGATGCGACATGATGATGGAGATCTTCCAATCCTGCAGAGTCAGCCGTTGCTGCCAGATGGCGAGGCGGCTGTTCAGGAAACTCACGATAGCCTGTTCCCCATCCGGAGGAGCCGCGGCGGTATCCACCGAAGCAGCGGCTATGGGAACCGGAAGGAGGCTGCAACCAAGGAAAACTAAAGAGAGGAAGGGGCCTGAAAACCCCGGGAAAAAGCGCCCGGACATGTACTATACGTTACCACACCAGAGTACGGCAGCACACTGCGTTTTCGTACATTGCGGGGTTGATGGGCCCAATGTCGCATCAGGCGAGGTGTTGAGCGACGTACCAGGTGTTCCCCCAGGCATCTTCGATGGTTCCCATACGGTCCCCGTATGGCTGGTCGGTGGGCGCAAGCACCGAAGTCGCTCCCGCTTGGAGGGCTTTCCGATAAGTGGCATCCGCATCGGGCACATAGAGCAACAGAGCCGGGCGAGGAAAGCCGGGCGCCTCACCAAATTCGAGAACGGCATCGCCGACCACCAGCGCCGCATATTGCAGCTTGCCTTCGGGCGATTGGTACAGGCCCATTTCGCGCGCGCCGAAGACAGCTTTGATGAAGCCGATGAGGCCGAGGGCGTTTTCCGGCGGGACGAGGAAGGGCGTCACGGTGCGCTGCGGCTCATCGAGCGGACCTTCGTGGGTCGCGATCACCCACCGGTTACCGGTTGGATCCTGGACACTGCCCTGGCGCGCGCCGTAAGGCTTGTCTTCAGGCACCGCGATCGAGGTCGCCCCGGCCGCCAGCGCGCGCTGATAAACCGCATCGGTATCCGGCACATAGACATGCAGTGTGGCCGGCTTCTCCGAGCCGCTGACCGCAGGGCCGCCGCCGCACATGATCATCGAATCGCCGATGCGCAGCTCGCAGTGCGTTCCTCCAGCGCTGCCCGTGCCGCGGTACGTCTCCTCTGCGCCAAATACCTGTTTCGCAAACTCGATCAAACGGTCGATTTCGCGGACAGTGAGGTAAGGGGTGATGGCGGTAAAGCCAGCCCGTACGTAAGTGGCTGTCGATTGCATACGAATGCTCCTTTCCAACTCCTCTCGCAAGCGGTCCTGAAACGCCGCGGTGGGATAGGCCGCAAGCGTTTCTTCTATCCAGGCCATGGCACCCTCCGGCGGCCGATCAGGCATGCCTGGCCTCCAATTCCGCGCGCAGATTTTCGAGCGCGCGCCGTTGCAGTTGCTTGACGGCTCCTTCCGTCTTGCCCAACTCGGAGGCGATCTCGTTGAGGCTCCGCTCCTCCACGTAGCGCAGTTCGATTACCCGCCGCTGCGCTTCCGGCAGGCGGCCCACGAGCTCGAATAACATGGCGCGGCGCTCCAGATCCGCATCCGGCTCTGCGATTTCCGGTACCGGGTCTCCCGACTCCCGCGCCGCCTTTTCCCAGCGGTGGGCCAGCGCGTTGGCGGCGATTTTCAGCAGCCAAGCCAGAAACGGCGGGCCGCGCCATTCATAGCCCCGCAGGTTTTCGAGCGCGCGGCGAAACACTTCGCTGGTGGCATCCTCGGCTTCGGCGCGATGGGCGGAGCGCTTCACCACATACGCCCACACACGATAGAAATAACGGTTATACAAATCTAGAAAGCGCGCGGGATCCGCTTGCGCGGCGGCAATCAGGGCCTGCTCCTCGATGGTTTCCGGCGTTCCCAACCGTTCTCCGCTAAGAATAACCGCCGGGGGCGGGGGAAAGTTACGGCCGAATTCTCAGACGAACAGCTCTTTCAGGGGCAACGCGAAACCAGGAAGGAGTGCGGAAACCAGCACATCGGCTTCGGTAAAAGCACTTTCCGGGAGGGTGGGGCCAGCCCAGATTTCAGCTTCCCGGGCTTCCGGATCGACCAGCCAAACCTCCTTCACTCCCGCCGCGAAATACTGCTTCAGCTTGCGATGGATTGTGCGAGTGGTTTCGTTAGGCGAGAGCACTTCAACAACGATTTCGGGAATGATGTGGATGACCTTGGCATTCCGAAGTTCGGCGCGCCGATCGCCCAATATCACGGCCACATCGGGCGTGCGGCGGGTCAGAGCCGATAATGCATACAGGTTTTCCGAAATCAACAATATCCCCACGCGGGTCTGGCGCAGGTAGGACCCCAATGCGAATTGCAGCTTCTCCAGAACCTCGTTGTGCCAGTACGCAGGGCGGGTCATCTCGATGAGTTCTCCTTCGTCGAGCTCGTAGCGCTTGTCTTCCTCGAACGGATAGTTGTCGAACTCCTCGGCCGTGAGCAGGGTTTTACTGGGCGTCATAGCTTCACTTTAGGCTTTACTGCAAGTTCCGGCTGAAAAACGGCAGCACCTTGGTTTCAAACCGTTCCTTGACGCGGTTGGTGTGGTCGCCTTCGTAGGTTTCGAACGTGTGCGGCACGCCCAGCTTGACCAGCGCCGCATCCAACTGCTGGTTGGATTTGATCAAGCCATCCTGCAGGCCGCAATCCATGGCAATGGCGCGGTACTTTTTGAGGTTCGGCACGTATTGATCGACCATGGCCAGCGGCGAATTGGCAATCCACAGCGCCGCCACCTCGGGATGGAACTCGCCATTCTTCTCCGGCAAATCGAAGAAATCCGGCGGATTTTTGGGGTCCGGCGACCAGGCGGCCGCCTCTGCTTGAAGCACCTTGGCAAAGGCTCCGTTGCGCCCCTGTTTGGTCTGGCTGGCGGCCGCGCTGCCGGCGGGCCGCGGCTGCGGGTTGTTCATCAGACAGCAGGAGCTCATGGCGTACAGCGCCGCAAACACGTCGGGATACTTCATGCCGATCCGCACCGTGCCGTATCCGCCCATCGAGTGGCCGGCCAAACCGCGGCCTTCGCGCGTGGCGATGGTGCGGTAGTGGGAATCGATGTAAGCGACCAGGTCGTGAGTGATGTATGCTTCCCAATCGCCGCTGGTTGGCGAGTTCGAATACATGCTGCCGTTATAGATCGTGAAAGCGTCCGGATGCACCAGGATCATCTCCTTCACAGTGCCGTCCGCCATCAGCTTATCCGCGGTCTCCGGGACCGTCATCATATTCCAGTAGCGCTCGGCGTTCACGCCATAGCCGTGCAGGAAATAGACCACGGGATAACGCCGGTTCGGTTGCCTGTTATAGCTCGGCGGCAGGTACACAAAGACATCGCGGTCCGGCGAATCGCCTTCCAGATTGCCTTCGAGGGATTTGCCGTGCACCTTGATCTTTTCGAGGGTGCCCTTGGGTTGCGTGCCCGAAGGCGCTGTATCCGCGGCGAATGCGGCCACAGCCGCCAACGCAAAAAGGAACGGTAGCGTGAGTTTCATGGTGTGCCTCTCGAACAGTCTACTCCAGTCAGCCAGCAAACTCTTGCAGGCAAGCACCGGGCGTACCGGGTTCAGGCTACCGAAGGTCTCCTGCTGCCGAAGCCTGTGGCCTGCTCGAAAGCATGCGCCATCTCGAGGACGCGGAAATCCTGGCCATAGCGGCCGACGATCTGAATCCCCACCGGCAGCCCTTCGGGTGTAAACCCCGCCGGGACAGACGCAGCCGGGTTGCCCGGCGCCGAAATGTACCAGCAGGACTTCATCCAGTCGATGTAGCTCGCGAATTTCACGCCGGCGATTTCGGTGGGGTACTCGGTGCCGATGTCGAACGGCGGCAACTGCGTGGTGGGGAGCACGAAGTATTCGAATTTTTCGAGAAAGGACTGGAAGCCGCGCCACATCGCGGCATGCGCCGTTTCCCCGCGCGCCACATCGTCACCCGACAGGCGCAGACCCTCTTCGATTTCGCCCTTCAGCGTGGCTTTGAAGGCCGTGGGATGCTGCCGGTACTGCGCGCCGTGGGAGTTTGCCGTATTCCACGCGCGCAGGATGCGGAAGGAAATTTCGGCGGGTGAAAAGTCCGGCTCCGCCTGCTCCACGATGCAGCCCAGGGCTTCGAAGGCGGCGCGCTGGCGATCCACCACCGCGCGCACGCGCGGATCGAACGGCACGCCGCCCAGGTCTTTGTACCACGCCACGCGCACGCCTTTGAAGCTGCGCTCCAGCGGGCGCGACAGAATCTCGCCTGGTTCCGGAATCGACAGCGGGGCGCGCGCATCGGGGCCGGCAATGGTGCTGAGGGCCAGAGCAAGGTCCGCCACCGAACGCCCCAGGCAGCCGGCAGTGCTGAGTGTAGACCAAGCGAACGCGGCTTTCGGGTTGGGCACGCGGCCCGGGGAGGGGCGGAAACCAACCACGTTGCAAAAAGCCGCCGGGTTGCGCAGCGAGCCGCCCGTATCCGAACCGCTCGCCACGGGGGCAAAGCCGCAAGCCAGCGCCACGGCTGCTCCACCCGAAGATCCGCCGCACGTTTTCGTCAGATCCCACGGGTTATGGGTCGCGCCGAAAATCGTGTTGAAGGTTTGCGAACCCGCTCCGAATTCCGGCGTATTCGTCTTGCCGATGGTGATCGCCCCCGCGCGGCGCATCCGCTCGACAATCAAATCGTCTTCCGTAGGGATGTAATCTTTGAAAAGAGGGGAGCCGAAAGTGGTGCGGATACCGCGCGTCTCGATCAGGTCTTTATGCGCGACAGGCAATCCATGCAGAGGCCCGAGCTTTTCTTTGTGCGCCTGCATTTCGTCGGCTTTCGCAGCCGCTTCCGCAGCCATCTCGGCCGCCAGCATAACAATGGCATTCACCTTGGGATTGACTCTCTCGATCTGCTTGAGATGCGCTGCCAGAGCCTCGCGCGCCGAGAGCTTGCGCGCGCGGATGAGCCGCGCCATTTCCACGGCGCTGGTGAAACACAGCGCGGGAGCGCTGGTTTCCCCGTGGGCCGCCTGCGCCGCAAGGGAGGTGGCGGCGAGCCCTTGTATGGCTCGCCGGCGCGTGATCTCGTCCATGGGAGCCATGCTAGCACCGTTGCCGCGGACAACGGCTGTGCTGTCGCCGCAGGCGTTCGATGGCCGCCCATCGGACCAACCCGCTGCTTAAAGCGTGCGCGTGATTTTCTGCAGCATGCGCGGCTTATCCGGGTCAAGGCCTTTTTGTTCGGCCAAGCAGGCCGAGAACAGTTGCGCCGGCACGATGTAGGGAATCGGTGTCAGCAGTTCGGGGATGCGGACCGGAATGCGGATTGCCTTTGTGACCGGCAGCGCCTCGCGGTTTCCAGAATCGGTGATTGCCGCCACCTCCGCCCGCAGTGCCTGTAGTTTCTCGAGCATTTCCTTCAGCGAAGCCCGTGTGGCGCCCGGCGCCGCGAAGGTGAAGACCGGGAACCCGCGCTCCACCAGCGCAATCGGCCCGTGCAAAAAATCGGCGGAGGAGAACCGCTCCGCCACCACGTAGCACGTTTCCATCAATTTCAGGGCAAACTCAAATGCGTTGGCGTAATTCAGCCCGCGCCCCACCACCACCGCATGGTCCATGAAGCGGTAACGGTCGGAAAGCTCGCGGATTTCCGGCTCCAGCCGTAGCGCAGCTTCTACCAGCTCCGGAAGGCGCTGGAGCTCACTCGCGCGCAGCTTCGCGCCCAGAGCGTACGCCAGCAGATACAGCAACAGAATTTGGCCGGTGTAGGTCTTGGTGGCGGCTACGCTGCGTTCCCGCCCGGCACGCACCAGAAACAGGTGGTCCGCCGTATGGGCCAGGGTGCTCGAGCGTTCGTTGGTGATCCCCAGCGTAAGCGCCCCCTGCTCCCTGGCGTGCTCCAGCACCACGTTCACATCCGGCGATTCGCCCGATTGGGAAATGGCCACCACCAGCGCCTCCCGGTAATCGATGGGAGCGTTATACAGAGTGAGTATGGAGGGCGCGGCTAAAGACACCGGAATGCCCGTAGTGAGTTCCACCAAATAACGCCCGAACAGGGCCGCATTATCCGAAGTGCCGCGCGCCGCCAGCACCACCAGACGAGGCCGGCGCTGCGCGATGACCCGGCGAAACCGCTCCGCCGCGCGCAGTCCCGCGGTGAGCGTGCGCTCGAGCGCTTCCGGCTGCTCGCGAATCTCCTCTAACATGCGGGACATAAAAAAAAAGTACCGGGAACGGACCGCCTCAGAGCGGCGTCAACGGGCGGGCTTCCGAGCCGATCCACAGCGGGCGGCTGACGAACTGATCGGGCGGCAGATCGATCACCACGGGTTTGATGACGATGAGAATCTCGTTCGAATCGTTGTTGTGCGTGTTGGTGCGCAGCAGCGGCCCCAGCCCGGGCAGGCCGGAGAGCCCCGGAATGCCCAGAATCGAGCGTGCCTCATCGGTGGTAATCAGCCCGGCGACGATGGCACTTTCGCCAGCCCGCAGTTGCACCTGCGAAGTAACTTTGCGTTGGGAGATTACCGGAACGCCGTCGATCGAATTCCCGGTGAGCAGCTTAATTTCCGCTTCCAGTTCCAGGCCCACTTCGTCCACCCCGTGGATATGCGGCGTCATTTTCAGAGCCAGCCCGAGATCTTCGAAATTGAACGCGGGCGGAGGGGCGTAGCTGGTGCCGCCGCTATACGAGTACGTGCCGCCGGACGAATTGTAAAAGCTGCCATTGCCCGCGCCAATCAAAACCGAGAAATCGTCCGTCGCAAAGTTTGCCACCATCAAACCCGGATATACGGTGCTATCGAAAGAGCCCACCACCAGCGCGTCCGGCTCCGTCCCCGTGCCGATCGTAATCTGGATCGGCGCCTGAAACGTCCCGTCTCCATTGCCGAGCAGCAGGGATAGCGTTCCATCGCCCATGTTGGCCGTCACAATGTCATTGATGTTATTCAGGGTAAAATCCGCCGTCACCACCGCTACCGGCCCGGATCCGGTGGCGTACTGGGTGACCGTGGGAAAATTGCCCGCCCCATCGCCCACAAACACCGAAACCGTATTGCCGCCCGAGTTGGCCACTATGAGATCGACAATGGTCGACTGGTTGAGGTTTAAGTTTTGCGCGGTGATCCCCCGCGGCGCGTTGAGGCCGGTATAGGTCTGGTGATTGGTAAACGTGCCGTCGCCATTGCCGAGAAAAATCCACAGATCGTTCGACGTGTAGTTCGCCACGGCGAGATCGGGATAGCGGTCTCCATTGAAATCGGCCGTCACCAGACAGCGCGGGCTCGTCCCGGTTGCGATATTGACGGGCTGCCGGAACGTGCCATCCCCATTGCCCAGAAGGATACTCACATTATTGGAACCGCCATTCGCCACTGCCATGTCGAGGTATCCATCGCCGTTAAAATCCGCGATCGCCACTGCCGCGGGTTGCGTGCCCACCGGATATGCCACATAGCTTTTAAACGTGCCATCCCCATTGCCCAAGAGCACCGAAACGTCATTCGAGTTCGCATCGGTGACAATCAGATCGAGATTGTTATCCCCGTTCAAGTCCGCAGCCTGAATGCTGGAAGGATTCTGCCCGGCCGAATACGTTACCGGGTTGGCAAAGTTGCCCTTACCCGTACCCAGAAAGACCGAAACGGTGTTGCTGCTTGCATCGGACGAAGCGAAATCCGGAATGCCGTCGTGGTTGAAATCGCCCGCCACCACGCCGGTTGGGCTGCCGGCGCTGCCGAAGGTATTCGGATTTTGCAACCCGTTACTTCCCGGATTGCTTCCAGTTGGATTGGTGGGATTGGTGTTGGTGGGACTCGATCCGAAATAGCCGCTGGTCAGGACGGGGTAGCGCTCGCCCACATGAAAACTGGCTGCCTGGCCGTCCACCGAGCGCAGATCCACGTGTGACAACGATACCGATTTGGTATCGCTGAACTGCGCCGCCAGCGACGCGTTGGCGATGCCGATCGCCAGAAGCGTTCCCTGCGGGCCCCAACGCGCCAGATCCTGCAGCGTGGTAAGCCCTTGCTCCAGGCCGCTGAACGGCAGCACTTGGAAAAGATTGGGCAGCGAAATGCCCCATTCGAGCATCTTGGAACGGTCCACTTCCAGAACGTCGGTCTCGAGCACCACCTGCGGGCGGGCATGCGCCAGTTGCTCCAGCATGGCGCGCGCCGGCAAGACTTTCGAAATACGATCACGCATCACCACCGTGTTGGTGGTCGTATCCCAGGAGACTTTTTCGATAGCCATGGATTGCTGCACCGCCGTGATGGCGGCCGTGAAATCCTGGGCATTGGTGGGGTCGCCCAAATGCACCTCCACCGCCACGACCGGCTCCAGTTCCGAGCGCTTCTGCGGCGTGTCCTTGGCCACCAGAAACAGTTTGGGCGTAACTGGGACAATAAACGAGCCGGTGGCCAGCTCGAGCGCGTGCAGCGCGGTCCGGTAATCCGCGCCTGCAATTTCGAAATGGATATTATTTCCCGGCGGATAATCGCCATCGAAGATGCAATCGAGGCCAAAGGCTTTCGCGACGTTTTCAAACAGGGAACGAGAATTGGCGCGCAGGTTGAAATCCTTCGCGCCGGGCTGCGCGGCCAGTTCGGTAGGCGGCAGTGGCTGGCGCGCCTCCGCCAGATCGCGGGCCGTCGGGGTATCAAAATGTAGCGGCGCCGGCATCTCGCCTTCCGGATGCTCGGGCGTGGGCAGGGTCCTCGGCGCCAATTCCAGGGAGGCCTGCGGGCGAACGGACTGGCTCCGGCTCCAGTACGTTTCGTTCTTGGGATCCTTGGCGGCGGCTTCCGAATACAGCAGGTAGGCTTCCGCCATGTGTCCGGCGCGCTCCGCCTTTTGGGCGCGGGCAAACAGTTGCGCCGCCGTGGGACCATCCGCGGCGGAGGCGGCCAGCGCCGCGACCAGGCACAAAAACGGCGCAGGTACCCGCACATGAAATTGACGTGCCAATGTGCCGCGGCGTGCAATCCGCGCCGGTTCCCCCGTTCTCGTGAGAACCTGATCCTATGCGGGGAGCACTTCTGGCGCTGCGCGACCTCGTCCTCAGGCATCCCGAAGCCTTGATCACGCCGTTGAGCGTGTTCCTGGCCGTGGTGGGTGTGGGCTACCTCTGCCGCCGCCTGCTGTTGAAGGCCCTCGCCTCCTGGTCCGCCAAAACCGGCAGCCGCGCCGGCCACATCCTCACCGAAGCGCTGCGCGGCCCTATGGTGATCTGGATCTTCATTCTGGCGGTCCACCTCTCCATTCAGTCCTCCGAGCTTCCCGCCCACTTTACCCAGTGGACGGTGGAACCGCTCCGCGTCCTGTTCGTCCTCTCGCTCACCCTGATGTGCATGCGGTTTGCGGGCGACCTGGTCCGCTACTCCAGCGCCCAGATTCCCGGCGCGGTTCCCGTCACTACCTTGACGCAAACGCTGGCCCAGCTCTTTGTGCTGATCGTGGGCGTGCTCATCATTCTGAACCAGTTGAACATTTCCATCACGCCCATCCTCACGGCCTTGGGCGTAGGCGGCCTGGCGGTGGCGCTGGCCCTGCAGGATACGCTGGCGAACCTGTTCTCCGGCTTCTACGTAACCGTGGCGGGACAGGTGCGGTTGGGCGATTACATCAAAATGGATACCGGCCCGGAGGGGTACGTGTCCGATATCACCTGGCGCAGCACAACCATTCGAACGCTGGGCAACAATCTCATCATCGTGCCCAATTCGAAACTCGCCCAGGCGATCGTTACCAATTATCACCTGCCCGACAAGCGCATGCCGGTTTCGCTGCAGGTCAATGTCAGCTACGAGGCGGACCCGGCCCGGGTGAAGCAGGCGCTTCTGGAAATCGCGGCGGAAGTGGCGCGCGAAGTGCCCGGAATGCTATCCGATCCCGCTCCCAGCGTAAGCTGGGACCCGGGCATGGCCGAATCCTGGGTAGGGGTGAGCCTTAACTACTCGGTAGCCGAATTCGCCAGCCAGTTCAATGTGCGCAACGAACTGCGCAAACGCATTTTCGAGCGCTTCCAGCGCGAAGGGATTCCCGTGCCGTATCCGGCGCGGTCGGTTTATCTTCACGACCGCGTAGACGGCGCCGCGGCGCGGGATGGAAACCGCGCCCGAGCGCTCACCGGACAGACGCCTCCTACTTCGCCTTAGCGGTTCCGCCCACCGCTTCGGTGTAGTGCTGCAGGTCGTCATTGCCCTCGTCGCAGGCAAATTCGAACTGCTCGTAGCTGGGATCGATCCGGCGGCCCCACTGTCCCGCGATTTTCCAGGGCCGCGTGTAAATGGTCGGGTCTTCGATGGTCGCTTCGTAGTTAATCGTGTTGGCGTCCACCGGTGTGATCCGTTCTACTACGTGTATATTCGGCGTGGTGAAGTTACCAACCATATCGAACCACGTCCGCCCGTTTTGATTCGTGGTATCGACCACCAGCGTATCGCCCTCCCAGTGCGCCACCGAATCGCCCATGAACAGCTTAATGTTCGAAGCGATGTGCGCGCGCCCGTCGGTGGGAATGATGCGGTAGGAGTGCGCATATTCGAAGGCGATCAGAAAATAGCCGGCCGGCTGCAGAATTTGAAAACCGAATTGCTGATAGGCGGAGTGCGGCACCCCCGATTCGAAGCAGTGCGCTTCGGGCTCGTCGTAGATATGATGCTCGCGCAAATCTTTGGCCTTCGCCGCCGCTTCCGGCTTGTAGGGAATCTTGCCATCCGGCGGGTCGATGATCGCCCCCTTGGCGGCGGGCCCTCCTCGCCGCCCCGGTTCGTCCTCGATGTCGAAGATCGCGCGGTTGAACCGCGGCGCCCAATACCCCGACATATCCGGCTTGCCATCGGGCAGCCGCTTCACCGGACCGCCTTTCACCACCGGAGGCTGCCAGTAGGGACCGTATTCCGCGCCGGCCGGCCCCTGCGCGCCCGCCAGCCCGCAACATGCAAGAAAGAGAAAAGAAGTAGGAACCAATTGAGGAATCGCAACTCGCCGCATCATGGTCATTCTACAGTAGTGGCAGCGCCGGCTGTTCCGTCGGCGTGAGTTGCGACCTCAGCTGTTGACAAAGAGCGGCGATTCCATCACCATTCTGACTACTGTCTCCTGACTCCTAACTCCTGCCTCCGGAACTGTTTGCTCAACGACAGCCCTTGCCGCTGGTACGACGACCCGATCGCCGGTCCGTAAATCTTTGAAGGAATCTCCAGCAGTTCCTCGAAAACCAGCCTGCCGATCAGTTGATCGTCCGCAAACAGGAACGGGACGCCGTGCGCGCGTACTTCGAGCACTGCGTGGGTTCCGTTAATATCGCCGGCGCCGTAACCGAATCCGGGATCGAAAAACCCCGCGTAGTGCACGCGAAACTCGCCCATCTGCGGATCGAAGGGAACCAGCTCGGCCGCCGATTGCGGCGGCACCCGGATCTTCTGTTTGGAGAGCAGCAGGTAGAAATCGCCCGGATCGATGATCATTTGCCCCTGTTTGGGCTTCACCAGCGGATCCCAAAATTCCGCGGGATCGAAATAATCGACGCGGTCGAGTTCCACCGGCGGCGCGTTCTTGCGCGCGCGGTAGCCGACGATCTCCGATCCGGTTACGCCTTCGAGATCGAGCGAGATGCGCAGGCCGTTATCGATATTGGCCTCGGCTGGCCGCTCATCCTGTCCGAACACCAGCGGGATGCGCTGCTCCAATTTCTCCAGCATGCGGTCGGCAAGTCCGGCATTCCCCTTCACAAACCGCGCCTGATAAATTCGAATGCCCTCCCGCGCCACGATGCCGAACGACTGCGGCACAATCTCCACATACAGCTTGCCGGCATAGCCGCCCGGAATGCGGTCGAATTCCACGCCGTAATCGGCCATCAGGCGCGTGAACACATCCAGCCGCCCTATGGTGCTTTTGGGATTGCCGCGAGCGCTGATTTGCGTCGGCAGGGCCAGCGATTCGATCAGCGGCACGATATACACACAGCCCCGTTCTAGCAGCGCGGGACGGGTGAGATCCACCCGCTGATAGCCGAACTGTTCCAGCTTCCGTTCGACGGTGCTGGCTCCAGGCAGCAACCCGGCGCGCACCCGGTAGGCTACCGGCCCAAGCCGCAGATCGATGCTCGCCGGCTGGATTTGCTCGTCGCTAATCGGCGCGCATGCCGTGATGTGCCCGGCTTCGATCAGCCCGCGGATTCTTTGCGAGGGCAGGATGCCGGCGCTGTGCAACGCCCGATCCTCCCCCTCCAGCTCCGGAAACAGGCTGCGGCTGGCAAGGTCCATGTGAAGATCGCATGGTACCTCAAAGTAAATTTCGGGTGCCAGCGATCGCGGCTTCCAAAGCCGCCGCCAACTCGTCCTCTTCTTCCGCGAACACCGTGCGCAGATCGAGCACGAGTCGTTCTTCTTCGATCCTGGTAATCGCCGGCGGAGTGGCCGCGCGCAGCCGCCGCTCCAAATCGCCGGGATCCGGAGCGCGAATTGCGATCAGCCACGTGGGAATCGGTTGCTCCGGAGTAGCGCCACCGCCAATCACCGATTCGCCCGGCACAATCTCCGCTTCAATTCCCGCGCGCCGCAGAAAATCCTCCGCGCGCCGGCGCACCTGGTCCGCGCTCTGGCGGACCATGGCAAGCGCGGGAATTTTGTCCCAGCGTTCCAGCAGCAGATTGCGCAGAGTGCCTTCAAGAGCTTGGTAGATCAGTTTGTCCAAACGCAGGGCGCGGAACATGGGGTTGCGCCGCAGCCGTGCGATTAGTTCAGCCCGTCCGGCGAGAATACCGGCTTGCGGGCCGCCCAGCAGCTTATCGCCGCTGAACGAGACCAGATCCGCGCCCACCTCCAGACTTTCGGACACTATGGGTTCGTGTATGCCGAACGGCCGCAGATCGGCCACGCACCCGCTGCCCAAATCCTCATAAACGGGGATTCCGCGTTCCTTGCCAAGCGCGACCAGCTCCCGCAACTCCGGCCGGGCCGTGAAGCCCTCGATGCGGAAGTTGCTCGGATGGACGCGCAGCAGCAGGCGGGTGCGATCTGTGATGGCGGCCCGGTAATCCGCGATGTGCGTGCGGTTGGTTGTGCCGGTCTCGCGCAGAATGGCGCCGGAGCGCTGCATGATTTCGGGAATGCGGAAGCCATCGCCGATTTCGATCAGCTCGCCCCGCGAGACCACCACTTCGAATCCGGCCGCGAGTTCGTGAAGCGCCAGAAAGATTGCCGCGGCATTGTTATTCACCGCGATGCCCGGAGCACCGAGGAGCCGCTCGAGCAGCGAAGCCGTGTGGACATCGCGTTTCCCACGGCGGCCGGTTTCGAGATCGTACTCCAGGTTCGAATAGCCAGGCAGGGGAGTAAACGCGCCCAAAGGCGCGCGGCCGAGGTTGGTGTGGAGGATGACGCCAGTGGCGTTGATCACCCGCCCGAGCGACGGCGCTTCCAGGGCCTCGAAAGCCCGCGCGACCCGCGCCTCGATCGCCGACCCATCCGTGCGGCCCGCGCGAATTTCCTGCCGCGCTTCGTCCAATGCCCGGCGGACCTCGCTCACCACCAGGGCACGCGGAAAGCGCCCGAGCGCCGCCGGGAGCCTCTCGACGACTTCATGCACCGCGGGCAGTTCGCGCAGCGAGTTGTGTCCAGCCACTCTTTTATAGTGGCTCAGTTGGCCGGCTCGATGCGCAGCACCGCGCCCTCTTTTTCATCCGTGCACAGATAGAGCAGCCCGTCCGGCCCCTGCCGCACGTCGCGAATCCGCTGCCGCAAATCCACCAGCAGAGACTCGCGGCGCAGTTCTTGCATTTGCTCGTTGAACAGGATCCGCTCCAGGTGACCGGTCCCTGGAATTTCACCCGTGCGCAACGAACCCACGAACACGTCGCCCTTCCATTTGGGCAGCTTGTCGCCGGTGTAGAAGGTCATTCCCGAAACCGCGATCGCGGGAATCCAGATCACCACGGGCGCCTCATAGCCCGCATGACCCGGAGGGTTGTTGTGCCAAGGCCCGGGGTAATCGCGCCCGTAGCTTACGATGGGCCAGCCGTAATTCTTGCCCGGCTTCAGAATATTGATTTCATCGCCGCCGTTAGGGCCGTTTTCGTTTTCCCACATCTCTCCGGTAAGCGGATGCATTGCCAGACCCAGCGAACTGCGGATTCCCAGCGCATAAACTTCCGGCCGGTGGCCCGGCTGGCCAACGAACGGATTATCGCCCGGCACGGTGCCATCGTCTTTTAGCCGCAAGACTTTGCCACCCAATGTATTAGGGTCCTGCGGGTCCATGCCGGTCGTCGTCATATAGATGTCGCCGTCGCGGCCGAAAGCAATCCGCGATGTGCCCGCCTGATCCATAACGAAGATGTCGCGCATGTCCTCCACGGATTTGCCGTTCCAGCGTCCGCGCGCCAGCGCCACCACGTGCTTCTTCTCGTCGATCGGCTTGTTGTAGACCAGATACAAGAGGTGGTTTTCGGCGAACCGCGGATGCAAGGCTATGTCCATGTAGCCGTGCACCGTGCCCGGCAACCCCGAGAGACCCGAACCGTAGGCCTTGGGCGTTCCTTCCACCGGCTTAGGATCGAGCGCGCCGTTGCGAATGATCCGCAGCCGCCCGAACCGCTCCGTCACCAGCATGCTGCCATCCGGCAGAAAAGCCATCGAGAACGGATATTCCAAATCCCTGGTGACCGCCACCACGCGAATGCGCTGCCCTTCGGCGGTATCGTATTCGCGCGGCAAATCCGGCAGCTTTTTTCCGGCCAGCCCTTGCGGCGCCACTGGAATGCCGTTTTTGAACGGCACCTTCTGCTGGCCGGAAACCGTTTGCGAAGCGAGCAATACCAGCAACGCAGCGGACGGCCACACCACGAACGCGGTCTTTGGAAAGCTTGGGAGCATAACCCCAAGATCCTACATGGGCGTTAGCGGCAAATGCAAGCCGCCGCGGCCTAAAGAGCCAGGAGCCCGTCCGCGCCCCCGAACGCGGCGCCGCGCCCGGAAAGCGCCGCTTTTGGCGAGCTCCCGCGTCCCGTCGAGCGCCAAAACCGTTCCGTGCGGCCGATCGTGGATCGGTGCATTTACCCGCGAACCGATGCGCTGGCCCACAGAATCCGCATGGTTCCCCTGTTTGGCGGCCTCCGCTACCCCATAATATAGGCAGATATGACGGTGGAAATCGAAGGCATCGTTTTGCACCTGGCCCACCCCGATGAACTGGCCGTGGAGTGGGTGGGGCAGGAAGAGATCATGCGGCAATTGCTGGCGGCCTGGATGGTGGTCCACGAACAGGATCTTCCTATGAACCCGCGGCTGCTGGGCAAGCCCGGGGTCGGCAAAACCACTCTGGCCTACGCCGCCGGAAAGCGCATGGGGCGCGATGTTTATATTCTGCAGGCCACGCTGGATACCCGGCCCGAGGATTTGCTGGTGACCCCGGTGATCGAAGGCGATAGCAGCCTCCGCTATGTGGCCTCCCCGCTGGTCACTGCCATGATCCGCGGCGGCATCGCCATTCTGGATGAAGGCAACCGCATGAGCGAGAAGAGTTGGGCGAGTCTCGCGCCGCTGCTCGATAACCGCCGCTACGTAGAATCGATCGTCGCTGGCATCAAGATTAAGGCGCACCCCAATTTCCGGCTGGTGGCCACCATGAACGACGATGCTTCCACATTCGACTTGCCGGAGTACATCCACTCCCGTCTCCAGCCTCAGATCTTTATCGACTTTCCCGAGCGCGACGAGGAATATCACATCCTGCGCGAAAATCTGCCGTTCGCCGAAGACCGGATTTTGAATTACGTCACAGACTTTCTGCAGTTGGCGCACGCCGCCGACGAGCGGTACACCGCCCGCGACGGCATCAACGTGGCTCGTTTCGCCATCAAGCTGAAGAGCCTGGCGACCCAGCGGATTCACGAAACGGAGGCGCTCGAAACCGCCATTCTGGAGGTGCTCGGAGAAGAGGCGCTAAGGTATGTCCGAAAAGACCGGCCCGTCCGTTCCTGATCCGGGCAGCTTGGTCCGGGGCCGCTACACCTATTTCCCGGTGGTTCCGGGCCGGCTGGAATTTGCGGCGGAGGTCCGCCAGGCCCTGCTCCGGGAAAATCCGGGCGTGGTCGCGGTCGAACTGCCCTCCACCCTGCAGCAGGTTTGGGAACGCGCGATCGAACGTCTGCCGGAGATTTCGGTCATTCTCTATTCCGAGGAGAGCGGCCCTGAAGACCAGGCGATTTATATTCCCATCGAGCCGGCCGACCCCTTTACCGAAGCGGTCCGCACGGGCATGGAGATCGGCGCGGAAATCGTCTTCGCCGATCCCGATTCGGGCACGCGCCCGCACCTGAAGGATGCCTACCCGGACACCTACTCGATCCGCCACATAGGGCTCGAGCGATATATCGGGGCCTACCGTATATATCCCCAGCCGCGCTCGCCGGAAATTGAGCGGCACGCCGCCGGCATCGCCTGGAAATTGCAAGGCGCTAACCCCGAAGCCCGTGTGTTCGTGGTGCTGTCCCTGAATCTGCTGGATGCCGTCCTCGACGCCATGGAGGAACCCCAGGCGCAGCCCTTGGCGCGCACCCGCAGGGAAGGCATTCAGCTTCTGAACCCGCATCCGGAATCGCTGGGAGAAATCACCGCGGAGTACCCGGCGCTCCAGTGGCGTTATGAAAATGCCCGCGATTCGCCGGGAGACTGGAAAGCCATCGACCGCCGCCACGGCCAACTGGCCGTGTTTCGCGAGGCCGAAAAAGAGTACCACGTTCGCACCGGTGAAACAGTGGCTCATTGGCAGCGCAACTTGCTGGCGCGGTACACGCGGAATCTGGCGCTCGCATCGCAAGGGCTCGCGGCCGGGATCTACGACCTTACCGTGGCTGCGCGCGCCGTGGTCGATGATAACTATGCCTGGGAAGTGTGGGAAGCCGCCTCGCGCTATTCGCCGCAGAAGACCGCCTCCGGCATCCCCACCGTCATGATCCGCGGAGAGGAGGTCTGGCTCGATACGCGCCGCATCCGCTTGCGCCGCCGCCTTCCCAGCATGAAGGGCCGCTTGCGCCCGTACGGTTTGAAGCCTCGCAAAAAAGAGAAGTTCCCCGGGGAATGGGCCAGCCAGTTGAATGGCACCGCGATCTGCTCCTACCCGCCGGAAGATCTGGTCGTTGAGGATTACGGCCGCTTCTTGAAAAAGAAAGGCAAAAGCATTCTTTCCGAAGAGCGGTCTCGGGTGGAACCGTTTACCACGTCCATTCTGGATGGTATCGATATGCGGGAAACCATTCGCCGCTGGCACGAGGGGCGGATCTACGTTCGCCAGTTTCAGAAAATCCACGGCGAGGTCGGTTCGGTAGTCGTAATTTTCGACGAGGATCGGGAGAACCGCTATTCCTATATGACGACCTGGCTGGGCGAAAACCAGAACGAGTCCGACATGGCGTTCTATTCCACCTTCCCGTTTGAAAACCTGGTGGGTCCGGGTATTGGCCGTGCCGAGTATGGCGGCTTTTTGATGAGCCTGCCGCCGCGCCGGATGTACGACGTATGGCAAGATCCCGACTACCAATTCGCTGAATCGAAGCCGGAGCGGCTATTGCTCGCCGCGCTCGATTATTCGATTCATCGCTACGTCGTGTACGTGGCCGCCAAACCGCCGCGCTCGATTTACAAAACCATGGCCGCCCGTATGGGCCGGACCATCATTTATATCCCTCTCGGCCAGTTGTCTCCGGTCTCGCTCAAAAAGATCCGGGTCGTGCACGTGCTGGACGGCTACGATAAGCGGGAGACAGCAAAGGATTATCTGTGGTAGCGCGCTCATCCGCACGCTCGCAGGGCCTCGAAATTCCGCACTTTGGCTGAAAGCGTGGTGCGTTTCAGCCGCAGCATCTGCGCGGCGGCCTTCTTGTTTCCGCCGGTCTTCTCCAGTGCCTGCTGAATCATGCTGCGCTCGATATCCGCGACCGTCCGCTGAAAATCCAGTCCTGCATCCGGAACCGAAACTACTGTCCCTGGGGAACGCTCCGGGGTGGACGCAGGGCGCCCTTTCACTCCCGAGCCCAGCGGGAAATCGTTTACCGAGAGTACCGGCCGATCGCCGCTGAGCGCGATGGCCATTTCAATGGCATTTTCCAGTTGGCGCACATTTCCCGGCCAGGAGTATGCCGTCAGGCGCTCGACCGCTTCGGCTGTCAGGAGTTTGGTCGGCAATCCTTCCAAGCCACACACTTTCTCCACAAAATGTCTCGCCAATGGCGGAATGTCCTCGGACCGGTCGCGGAGGGGCGGCACTCGCAAGGGTACGACGTTCAGCCGGTAAAACAGATCCTCCCGAAATCTCCCCTGTTCGACCTTTTCCGCCAGATCGCAGTTCGTGGCGGCCACCACCCGGATATCCACCCGGACGGTCTCGGAACTGCCCAGGCGCTGGAACTCCCGTTCCTGCAATACACGCAGTAATTTAGCCTGCAGGTCGAACGGCAGGTCTCCGATTTCATCAAGGAACAGCGTCCCGCCCTGTGCCTGCTCGAACCGCCCGATGCGCGTCTGCACGGCTCCCGTAAAAGCGCCCCTCACATGGCCGAACAGCTCGGCCTCGAGCAAAGTGTCGGGAACCGCGCTGCAATTCAGCGACACCAGCGGCTTGCGGCGGCGGGTGCCGGCGAGATGCAGGGCCCGAGCCGCCAGTTCCTTGCCGGTGCCCGTTTCACCGGTAATCAAAACCGTGCACCGCCGGCTGCCGACTTTTCGAATCATCTCCCGCAGATCCCGCATCGCCGGGCTGTGCCCTACCAGCATGGTTTCCCATTCTTCCGGCTCGGCGATCTGTTGTGGGGCGGGCGGGATGCGCTCGGCAAGAGCCTGCCAGATCGTCTCCGCCAACTTTTTGCCAGAATCGTCCGCCTGCATGAGATCGCGGATGAGCACTGGCGTACGCGGCGCTAGACGTTGGATCTGCCCCAGTAATTCCGCCGCGGTCCATTCCGGCAAGGGGAAATCCGCGATAATGGCGTCGAAAACGGTAGTGCTGAGTTCTTGCAGGGCTTCCGTAGCGTTACGGTGGAAAATGCGGAAGTCGGGCGGCAAGCCGTTGCATTGCGCCGACGCCGCCCCGTTGATCCATAGCAGGCGTTTTGTCAACATGGCGAATCCACCCCAGCAATCGGATGATGAGCGGAAAACTTTAGTGCGCTTTGCAACTTTTTTTTTGCCTCTTCCCTATAAACTCCGCTCGCTGCCCTGCCGATAGGTGCTGTAGAGGAACCGAAGCGATTCATGAGAATCAATAACGGGAACACGGCAGGCGCTGCGGCGGAAACGGGCAGTACCCAAAACGTGCAGAAATCGGCCCAAAACGGGAACGCCTCAGCGGGTGCTTTGGGTCCGGATTCGGATCAGGTCGAATTTTCTTCTACTTTGGGCGGGCTGTCACGGGCTATCGCCAACGAGAGCACCCAGCGGCAGAGCCGGGTTCAGTCTGTGGCCGCCGCATACCAGAGCGGCCGGTATCAAGCGAATTCTTTGGCGATCAGCCGGGCAATGATTGCCGATGCTGTCAATTCGGAGCGGTTGTAAAGTGGCCGCGAATACCAAACAGCGGCTTTCCGAGGCAAGAACCCAGGTTTTGGAAGCTTCCCAGCTGCTGGTTTTGGCATCTCCGGACTCGCTGGACCAGTGTGCACGGCTGCTCGAAACGGCCATCGGCACGATCACGGCGTGTTGCGCGGAGTTGGCGGCGCGGGCCGATGCCGCCTCGGCGCCCGATGGAGCGGCGTTGGAGGAAGCTCGCCAACTGGAGCGGGCCATTGCTCTGCTGAAGACGCTTCTCGAAACCGCTTTTCAATTTCATTGCCACTGGGCGCGGCGGCTTGGAATGATGGCGGGCGGCTACGCTCCCGATGGCGAACCGGCCGCCGTCGAGCATGGCAGCCGGATCCTGGGGAGAGGATAACGGCTTATGGCGAACCTGCTCTCCCTGCTGGGTTCCACGGCGAACACCCTCGACGCCTATGATCAGGTTCTGCAAGTAACTCAGAACAACGTCGCCAACGCTTCCACACCGGGATATGCCTCGCAGACACTCGATCTGACATCGCTGTCCTTCGATCCGCCTTCACTCGATGGCGGAGTAGCGGCCGGAGCCATTCAAAGTTCCCGCGATGAATATGCCGAACAGACCTACCGCAATCAGAACACCGGCTTGGGACAACAGCAGCAGTTAGTCAACAGTTTGACTGCTCTGCAGGCGATTTTCGACATTTCCGGCAATGTCGGCATCCCTTACGCTCTGAATAACTTCTTTCAAAGCGCGTCGGCCTGGGCCGAGAACCCAACCAGCGCGGTGAGCCAGCAGCAGGTGATTGCCCAAGCTAACAATGTCGCTCAGGCGTTCCAGCAAACTTCCACCTCCTTACAGCAACTCTCCCAACAGACCGATGCGCAGACGCAAAGTATTGTCCAGCAGGTGAACCAGCTTGTGGGCCAACTGCAGGCATACAACCAGGAAATTCAAAATTCCGGCAATCCCTCTATCGATTCCGGCATGGACGCGAACATCCATGCCGCGCTGGACAACCTCTCCAGCCTGATCAGCTTCACAACCATCAAGAACTCGGACGGCACCACGTCCATCATGCTGAACGGGAGCACTCCGCTACTGATCGGAAGCCAGCAATACCAGATCAGTGCCAGCGCGGTCTCACAGCCTTCGCCGCCTGCTACCTATGCGGGATCGCCGCCCACCATGCAACTCACAGCATCGGACGGCACCGACATCACCGCCCAGACCACCGGAGGGCAGTTGGGGGCTTTGCTGAACATGACCAACACCGTTTTGCCGGCAATCCAGGGAGGTCCCAATCAGGCCGGCGCATTGAATACTTTGGCTCAAAACTTCGCCGATACAGTCAACAACCTGTTAACTTCGGGAAACATTTCCGATGGCCCTCCCCCTCAGCCGGGTATTCCCCTCTTCACCTACGCATCCACCAATGCAGATGGTTCCGCCAATCCCACTCTGATTGCCTCGTCGCTCGCGGTAAATCCGTCCATCGCGCCCGGCCAACTCGCCGCCATCAGCCCCGGGCCGCCGGAAGTCTCGAATGGAGTGGCGCTGGCCATTGCCCAACTGGCGACCCCTACCAATTCGACAGGCGAAATCGGTGGTTTCAGCTATAGCCAGTATTACGGCAACATCGCCGCCGATGTGGGGAACCAGCTACAGCAGGCCACCGACGGAGTGCAGGTGCAGCAATCGCTCGTAAATCAGGCCCAGAATCAGTTGCAGCAGATTTCAGGCGTGGACATTAACCAGCAGGCCATGATTGCGGTTGAGTTCCAAAGGGCGTACGAGGCAAACTCTCAACTGATCACGATTCTGGATCAGCTTACTGCGGACACGATCAACATTCTCAGCTCGGCGGCGGCTACTGGAGTATAAAATGATTTCCTACCTGAATGCCCAGGCACAGCAGTTCCTGACGGCGGTCGAAACCGTTCAGCAGCAGATCAACACGGCGACGGAGCAGGTCAGTTCGGGTTTAAAGGTGCAGTTCGCTTCCGACCAGCCGGACGTGGTGAGCGAACTGCTCCAACTGCATACCAATTTAGAGTTAAACAACCAGATCACCAACAATCTCAGCGCCGCGACTACCGACAACACTGTTGCCCAAAGCGCCTTGACACAGGCCAATTCGCTGCTGCAGACGGCCGTCGGCATCGCCGCCCAGGGGGCTACCAGTACCGCCACCGCCGCTACCAGGCAGGAACTCGCCGGACAGGTCCAGGCCATTCTGCAGCAGATGGTCAGTTTAGCCAACACCCAGTCCGGCGAGGTTTACGTGTTTGGCGGCGATGCGGCGACCTCCCCGCCCTACCAGTACGATCTTTCGAGCGGCAACGGTGTGGATCAACTCACTTCGGCTGCCGCGACCCAGCAGGTTCAAAATCCGCAGGGCGGTTCCTTTCCAGTTTCCCAGACCGCGCAGCAGATCTTCGACGATCGCAATGCCGATGGCACCTACGCCTCGGATAACATCTTCGCCACCCTCACGAATCTGTATAACGGCCTCATGAACAACGATCAGACGGCGGTGGAAAACGCCACCACCGCCTTGCAGTTGTCTTCCAATCACCTCAACGAAGCTCTGGCCTTCTATGGCACCGTGCAGAACCAACTGCAGAACGCGAGTAGCTTTGCCGCCAGTTACAACACCCAATTGCAGACCCAAATCGGTCAGCTTCAGGACGCCGATGTAGCGGCGGCTTCACTGGAACTGAGCGAGGGCACCACGCAGTTGCAGGCCGCCTTCGAAGCGGAATCGCGAATCCCGCAGACCACCCTCTTTAATTATTTGACCAACGGCTAGAAATTGGACGAGTGGCGGCCTGGCCTTCCATGCGAACCACATTGTAGCTTTTTTGTCGATCCAAACCATGCCGTCGAAGAGCCGCTGCCCCTCGAGAATCTTCCTGTGCCCGGACGCTGGGCACGCCGACCGGCAGCCAAACCGCAAGCGAAAAAAGCCCGAATGCTAGAATGAGGCCGATGAAAAAGGCGCGCGGGAGCGCTCTCCCGGCCGGTTTTCTGGCGGCACTGCTGATTGGCTGGCTCGTGCTCACGGCGGCCGGTATCCTCTACGCGGAATTCAAGCACGTCCCCAACCGGGCCGCCCTCCCTGTCCTGGCAGGGTTTCTCATCGAATATCCATTCTATCTAGTGGGCGCCTTTCCGAATCTGCGGAAGCGGCTGGCCGGCCCGCATTTTCCCGCGTTGCTGGTCATCTCCGCGCTGCTTCCTTATATCGCTTGCTGTGGTCTGTCCGGCCACCTTGCGCCGCTCGCTGTCCTGCAACTCGCGGCCCTGGCACTGGTTCTCGGGTTCTGGTATCGGGTGCTCCCGGCGAATCTGATTACCGATCTCGCGTTCCTGACTTTCCTCGCGGTTGCTCTTCTCAGTCCGTTTTTCGAACGTATCTATCCGGCCACCGTCCCCGGCTTGCCTGTCGCCATCCTGGGCCGGGTCGCGGTGTTCCACATGGCAGTCCTGATCCTGATCGTTCAGCGCCAGATTCCGGAAACCGGATACGGATTTCTTCCGAACCTCCGCGAATGGCGGCTCGGAGCGCTGCATTTTTTGGGTTTCCTGCCGCTGGCCGCCTGCGTCGCGATCCCGACGAAAACGGTCCGCCTGGTCCATCCCGCACCGCTGTGGAAGACCGCCGGCATCTTTCTGGCGTTCTTGTGGGTCGTGGCGCTTTTCGAAGAGTTTATCTTTCGCGGGGCGTTGCTCGGTTGGCTCGAGCAGCGCATGCCTCGCGCCGCCGCGCTGCTGCTCACCTCGGCGCTTTTCGGCTGCGCCCACCTCTGGTTCCGCGGTTTTCCCAATTGGCACTGGGCCCTGTTGGCCGGAGTGCTCGGCTGGTTCTGCGGCCACGCCCGCAACCAGGCCGGAAGCATTCGGGCGGGCGTAGTAACGCACGCTCTGGCAGTCGCCGCCTGGCGCGGTTTTTTCAGCTAAACCGCTCGCGCCGGAGCACTATTTGCGCCGATAGCGGCGGACTTCATTGTAGAATCCGAATTCTATGGCAAAACTCGGATTCTTAGGCCTGGGGCTAATGGGCTACCCAATGGCCCGCAATCTCCTCAGAGCCGGACATGAAGTGGCCCTCTGGTCCCACACAGCCGAAAAGGCCCGCAAGCTGGCCTCGAGCGAAGGCGGAAAGTTCTGCGAGACTCCTCGCGCGGTCGCGGAAAACGCCGACTTCATCTTTCTTTGCGTCGGCAACACCGGTATGTCGCGCGAGGTGATCCTGGGCAAAAACGGTCTGCTCGAAGGGGCGAAGCGGGGAACCGTTATCGCCGACACCAGCACCATCAGCCCGAGCGAAAGCCGGGCCATCGGAGAAGCTCTGGCGGCCAAAGGCGTCGATTTTCTCGACGCGCCTTGCACCGGTTCGACCCCAGGCGCCGAAGGTGGGACCCTCACCTTCATGATCGGCGGCAGCCGGGAGGTGTTTGAACGAACAAAGCCATTTTTCGAGCCGATGGGCAAGCGCCTCTATTATTGCGGCGGTCCCGGGCTGGGCCTGCAGGCGAAGCTGAGCCAGAATTTGATCCTCTCCAACCTGTTGATTGCCTTCAATGAAGGCATGGTCCTTGCCACCAAGGGGGGCGTCGATCCCAAACTGATGCTCGATATTCTCGACAATAGCGCTGCTAAGTCCGGTCTTATCAGCTACAAAGCACCGTTCGTGTTCCGCGGCGACTTCCAGGCAAACTTTTCCGTCAAGTGGATGCATAAGGACATCGGACTGATGCTGGAGTCCGGCAAGGAACTAAAAGTACCATTACTTTTGACTGCCATCACCAACCAGCTCTTTCAGGCCGCTATCTCAAATGGCCATGCCGAGGAAGATATCTGCTCTACAATCAAGGTTTTGGAAGAAATAGCGGGAACCGAGGTCCGAGCCAAATAAAAAAATACTAATTTCTGTTGCTTCCAAAACCGGAATCTACTAATATTGGAAGTAAGCCGGGGAGGCAACTCCCACCAAAGCGAGACTAACCTCTAAAAAAAAGACCCCTGAAGCAATCCTCCCCGGCGCCCGAAAGGGTCAGGGTCTCGCGCTTCAAAATCTTTCAAATCGAAACCAACATACGTCGCCAGTCCGTGGAGGGCTCTCCGCTTCCAGAATTCGGAGACGGGCTGCCAGCATGACGGCGGCTTTCGACTTGCCTACCCGCGCTTGACCGCTGTACCTTCACTCACGCCAGACCCGTTGCCGTACTGATTCGACAGGATAGGAGGAAAGCGATCCCGGCTCCACACTGGTAACGGACGCGCGCCGCGGCAAATCTAAATCAAGCTGGAGAACCCGATGCAGATTCGAATACCACTTCCGTGCGCTTGCTCCGCCGTGCTTGTCCTCAGCGGGATAGCCGCGGCCGCTTCCCTCAGCAATGCGGATAAGCAGTTCCTGGTGACCGTTGCGCAAACGGACATGACCGAAGCTCACGAAGGGCAAATGGCCCAAAACCAGGCGGCCCGTGCCGACGTGAAAGACTTGGGCAAAACCGTGGCTGCGGACTGTGCCCATTCTTACGAAGAGTTGACGGAAATGGCTGCCAAGAACGGCGTGGCAATTCCCAAGGGCATCAATGCCGCCAAAATTCATACCGTGCAGCAACTGGCGCACCTCAAGGGCGCCCGTTTCGACGCGCTGTACACCCGGGACCAGATCGCCGCGCAAAAGCGGGCGATCGCCGTATTCAAGCGGGAAGCCGAACATGGCCAGGATCCGGACCTCAAGGCGTGGGCGTCGAAAATGATTCCCATTCTGCAGAAACACTTGCAAATGGCCGAGCAATCTGCCAAGCCCGCCCGCCGTAGTTGACCGCATGATCGCCATCGCCGTGCGGACCACCGTGGCGGCGACCATTTCTTTCGCTATCGCGCGCCTCCTACGGCTGCCGGAGGCGGAATGGGCGGCAATCAGCACTATGGTGGTGACGCAATCCACCTTGGGCGCCACCTTAACTATCTCCGGCGAGCGGTTCGCCGGCACCGCTCTGGGCGCGTTCACGGGGGATTGCTGGCCAGCTATCTGCATTCCGGCACGCTCGCTTTCGTGGCGGGCCTTTTCGCTCTCGGAGTGGTTTGCGCTCTGCTGCATCTCGATCGCGCCGCGTACCGCTTTGCCGGCATCACGCTGGCAATCATTGTCCTGGTGACCCGCAGCCAGCCGGCCGCGATCATTGCCGCGCACCGCTTCCTCGAGGTTTCTCTCGGGATTGCCACCGGATTGGCGTTTACCGCGCTTTGGCCGGAACGCGCACCGGGCGGCCGCGAGCGGGCGGGCGCCAAATGACCGCCAATCGGTGAACCTGCGCGTGCGGTGCGCTCCTTTCCTTCCGTCTACAATGATTCTTGGAAGCCCCCCAACATAACCCTCCTTGGCTGTTCGCAATCCTCAGCCTGCCTTACGGACTCGGCAATGCCATCATCACCATCCTGATTCCCTACCTTCTCCGCAAGCAGGGCGTCCCGGTGGACCGTATCGCGGCCGTGGTGGCGATCGCAACCGCGCCCACCATCTGGAGCTTCGTTTATTCGCCCGTGGTGGACATGGGTCTGCGGCGCCGCACCTGGCTCTGGCTGGCCGCATTCAGCGCCGCTCTGTTTAGTGCGTTTGGCGTGCTGATTTCCGCCCGCTCGCTCAGCGCGCTCACGGTGCTGCTGTTTTTGGCCACGGCGGTTTCCGGCCTGATCTCTTCCGCCAACGGCGCGTTGCTCACGGCCCTGCCCGCCACCATCCACGGCCGCGCGGCCGGATGGTACAACGCAGGCAACATCGGGGGCGGCGCTTTGGGCGGCGGGCTGGCCATCTGGCTGGCCGGCGCCGTCCGTGTTCCGGAACTGGCCGTGTGCGTGGGCCTTCTGCTCAGCCTTCCCATGCTCGCCGCATTCCGCGTGATCGAAA